>Ga0209712_10002300_pt1 | contig 15815 bp, 9 predicted proteins | sample ArcOceMetagenome_FD_187443 | JGI IMG/M metagenome (GOLD analysis project Ga0209712, IMG submission 187443) | Marine eukaryotic phytoplankton communities from Arctic Ocean - Arctic Ocean - Greenland ARC118M Metagenome (SPAdes) (version 2) | ecosystem: Environmental > Aquatic > Marine > Oceanic...
CTTTAAACTTAGCTAAATCACTTTCTATTGAAGAAGGAGAAGCTATATTAAGAGTTGAAATAGGAGAAGGGGTTAATGCCTTGACATCCTCAGAATTAAAAAGAGACGTACTAGTTTTCGCTAGAAATCAACCTCAATTGTTTATGAGCTTAGCTCAAGACGATAACGTACAATTAAGAAGTTTTGGAGCAAAAGCTGTAGAGGCTAAAATATTAACTCTATCGCCAGATCAAAGAACCTTTACTTACGGAGAAAGTGGAAGAAAAGTAATGACAGTGCCTTTCGATGAACATCCTTACTCTGCATTAGCAGCATTCTTTAAGACGGATGAAGGTATGGAAATATACAAAGCAATAGAAAAAAGACTTAAATAGTCACCTTTTATAGTGATAGGCTACTGTAAAGGTGGCCTATTATTATAATAATTAAAAAATAAATTATGGCTGTAAGCATAGATACTGTTTATCAAAGAGTATTAGCAATATTAAACAAAGAACAAAGAGGATATGTTACTCCTCAGGAATTCAACCTGTTTGCTAATCAATCGCAATTAGATATATTCGAGCAATACTTTTATGATATTAATCAGTTTGGAAGACTTTCTGGTAATGATACAGAGTTCTCAGACATGCTTAACATTCTTAATGAAAAAATAAATATATTCGAAGCTAATGCTGCTATGGTATGGAATACAACTACTCTTCATTGGACTCCTCCTGCCAACCTATATAGAATAGGCTCTATAGTTTACGAAAACACAATTACTACAAAATCGTTGTACCCAACACCAAACACAGTGGTGACAACAAAAGTTCCAGTTGAAGCAGAGCGTATAAATTATAATGAATATTTAGCTATAGCTCAATCAGGAATGACAAAACCAACAAATTCAAGACCCGTATTCGTAGCTAACACTTCAGGCTATAAGGTGTACGGAGCCTCTGAAGTGACCCTAACAGATGTTAAGTGTAATTATATAAAGAAACCAACAGAAGCTGCCTGGGGCTACCAAATGATCTACGGTGAAGCTTTGTACGACTCTACAGCATCTACTAATTTCGAATTACACGCTTCTGAAGAAACAGAGTTAGTTATAAAAATATTAGAATTCGCAGGCTTAGCTATCGAAGATATTCAAATGTATCAAGTAGCGGCAGGAATAGAATCACAAACTAACCAACAAGAAAAATCATAATATATGGGACTTATAAATAAAACACAAGAGGAATACTATTTAGGTCCAGACGGATTATGGAATAGTCATGACGAAGATTATGGAGGTTATCAATTTGTACCTATAAACGATATTATAAATACTTTTATGGTTGCCTATGTTGGCGAAGATAAGAATATTTCAAAAGTAAAAAGAACAGACGTACAGTTTCACGCTATGAGAGCTATTCAAGAATTTAGCTTTGATATGCTACCTCAGGATAAATCTATAGAAATAGAAGTGCCTCCAGGATTGTTTTTTATTTTACCACAAGATTACGTCAATTTTACTAAAGTTTCGTGGACGGATAATCAAGGTATCGAAAGGCCTATATATAGAACAAACATTACTAGCAACCCAAAAGCATTCTTACAAGATGGTGCGTTTGAGTACATGTATGACAACGATGGAAACGTATTAAAAGCTGATCAATCGGAAACTTTAAAACGATGGAACAGCGATGCTTCAAATAGCGTTGCTAATAACAATAACGCGTTTAACCTTAATAACCCAGACCTGCTAAGCCTTTACGCTTATGGCAGAAGATATGGCATAGATCCGGAATTAGCTCAGGCAAACGGTACTTTTTATATAGATAACGCAAATGGTGTTGTTAGATTTAGCTCAGATCTTAACGGTAGAATAGTAACATTAAAATATATAAGTGACGGACTAGGTTCTGACGAAGATATGGTTGTGCACAAATTTGCTGTAGATGCCATATATAAATATATACTTCACGCAGTGCTTTCAACTAGAGCAAATACACAGGAGTATTTAGTGGCTAGATACAAGAGAGAGTTGTCGGCGGCCAGAAGAAATGCTAAAATTAGATTGTCTCAGTTAAAATCTGAATTGATTGTACAAGTAATGAGAAACCAATCCAAGTGGATTAAACACTAAGATATATGCCAGAATTAATACATACATTTACCGGAGGGAAAATGAATAAAGACCTTGACGAAAGGTTGCTTCCTAATGGTGAATATCGAGATGCTTTAAATTTAGAAGTTGCTTCATCTGATACTTCTCAGGTAGGTACGTTTCAGAATTTAAAAGGGAATACAGAAAAATCGTATTCTAGCTATGATTCTAACAAAGAGCAATATACTACGTGGGATCCCAATGTGTATATAAGTGCACTAACTAATGCTATATGCATAGGCTCTATTGCGGAACCTAATTCAGATATGGTATACTGGTTTATCACTTCAGATACCAATGATGCAATAGTTAGTTACAACACTGTTACTAAAGTTACTTTACCGTTAATAGTAGATACTCAAGATATTTTTAATTTTAGTGTTGATAATTTAATCACAGGTATAAACATATTAGAAGGTATATTGCTTTGGACAGACAATCAAGAAGAACCTAAGCAAATATATATATCTGAATGGGTAGGGTCTACACCTAACTTTATTACCCACTCGCAGATTTACAATAGAAATTTTATAGAATCAGACACTACTGTTATAAAAAAGTTTCCTTTGCAACCGCCTACAATAACAGCTTATTCAACTACAGCTGTTGATACTAATGGCGACCCCGCTGTTGTAACCACCTCGACTTTATATTCATTTTATTTTCAAGCGCCAGGAGGAACAGCTGGCCAAGGAACCCCTATGACTCCAGCTAGCGGTCCTCAGACTTTGCAGTGGCAAGGTAATGTTTTACCTTCTTATAGAGCGGGTCAAATACTGTTATTAGTCAGCGCTTCTGCGGATGCTTTAGATCCCCAAGTTACTATTCGTGTAAGCATAGATAGCTTGCTAGGAACTTTTGGCAATCAAACAGGTGCTAAAGTTACGGTTCTTTCAGTAGGTCTATCTGACGACGGAGAACTAAACACACAAACATTATACAATGTTGCTTTAGAGCAAGAAAAACCTTTCTTTGAATTTAGATTTGCTAGATTCGGTTACAGATACAAATATAAAAACAACGAAGTATCAGCATATTCTCCTTTTACTAATCCTGCATTTATTCCAGGAGCGTTTAACTACTCCCCTAAAGAAGGCTACAACCTGGGTATGGTTAATAATATAAGGCAACTTGAAATTTCAAACTTTATACCGACAAATATACCAGTCGACGTAACAAGTGTAGATATTCTATACAAAGCATCAAACAACGCTAATGTTTACGTGGTTGACACTTTTAAAGAAACAGATTCAGAATGGACTTCCAATACATTTAATATATCAACCGAGATAATAACTTCTGTTGTGCAAAGCAACCAGTTATTAAGACCTTACGATAACGTACCTAGATACGCTTTAGGGCAAGAAGTAGTGGCTAATAGATTAATATTTGCAAACTATACACAGAATTTTAACATGCTAACCTCCACTTTGGAACCACTACAGGTTAATTTAAACGTATCTGTGCTGTCGGACACAATACTAAGTACAGTAGACGGTGCTACTACTGGTTTAGGTTTGGATGGTAAAAGTGTATATCCTTCTGTAAAAAGTATTAGAACCTATCAAATAGGTGTAGGCTACCAAGATGAATACGGTAGAACTACCCCGGTATTTACAGGTAAAGATTCGTCTGTCGTAATCGAAAAATCAGAGGCAGCATTTACAAATAGCCTAACAGCTCAGTTAATTAATACTAAACCTTATTACGCTCAAGGTAAGACTTTCTCTACTTTTAAATATTATGTAAAAGAAACTAGCCAAGAATACTACAACATATGTTTAGACAGGTTTTATGATGCTGAAGATGGCAATATCTGGTTATCATTTCCGTCTGCTGAAAGAAACAAAATAGATGAAGAGACTTTTCTTATACTAAAAAAAGAACATGATAGTAACAACGCAGTAACAGCAGAGGCTAGATATAAAGTTATAGCTATTGAAAATGAAGCTCCTCAGTTTTTAAAAGAAACCAAACTGTCAATGGGAGTAATGCCTACGGAATTTTTTACTGGAGGTGTACCTATAGAAGGTACTAATGAAATATGGGTAGAAAAAACAGGGGAAAGCCCAGCAGGGTTTGATGAAATTTTTGGAGCGACTACAAGAACAGAGTCTAGTTTACTTCTTAGAGTTATTAGTCCCTCGAATCAAAGTAATTATTATAAGGTTTCAACTTTTGGATTGGCAGGAAGTGGTAATGAATATGTAAGAATAGTATCCTCGAAACCATTTGGAGAAGATATGTTTTTTACAACCGCTAATCCAGACGGCTCTGGAGGCGTAACTGCAGGTTTATCGTTAGAGCTATTAAGAACTGAAACTTTAAACAAAGCGGAATTTACTGGTAGATTTTTTGTTAAAGTAAATGAAGACGCTTCTTTAAGGGAGAGTGTGATTGCTGCTAATGCTGCAAGTAACCCAAAATACGTAAGAAAAGCTTTTGAGCCTGCCTATTATCTGGTGGGACAATATACAACTAGGAATTGGTGGAGAAATAGGTGGTTAAACAAGGATGCGGTTAACGGTAGAAGCAGAATGTTTATAGATAAAATGAAGACAGATTGTGGTAGATCGTTAGTTAACAGAACAGGGCAGGGTATTTCAGGCGGAAGTATGGATATATCTTACGCAGGAGGCTATGGAAGAGGTAGGACCACTGGAGGTATATACCAATCAAGACCAGCTTTAGTGTCTCAGTTAAGTACTCCAGGTACTTTATTTAGATTTATAGACGCAGGGAACGGAATAACAGACCCAGATGGTACAGTTTATCAAATAAAAACGACAGACAGACAGCTAGGTACTTGTTACGATTGTAAAGGAGGGGGGAGTTTTAATGATGAGTTAAATCAGCTTGTGAGATGGTCTCTTACTTTTGTTCAAGTAGAAGATAACTTTAGCCCTTTAAGCTGGAATCCAGTAACCGCATCTGACGGGATTATACCATATAGCGATTCAAGCAACAATAACTGGGCTGATTCTTATGTAGGTATTGAATTTCTTGGAGTAGATTTAAGTGAAGATGCTTTTACAACTACAAACCCAGCTGTTTTTGAAACAGAACCTAAAGAAGCAACTGAGCTAGATATTTATTACGAAATAGCAGGAAGCTATCCTATTAGTGAACACGGAGATGTGCATAAGTTAGATTGGTTTAATTGCTATTCATTCGGAAACGGAGTTGAATCTGACAGAATTAGGGATGATTACAATGCTTCTACTATAAACAACGGAGTTAAAGCAAGTGCTGTTCTTGACGAACCCTATCAGCAAGAAACAAGATCTAATGGGTTAATATTTTCACAAATATTTAATTCAACATCTGGGGTAAATGGTTTAAATCAATTCATTCAAGCCGAAGGTATAACCAAAGATGTTAACCCAGAGTATGGATCAATTCAAAAACTATACGCTAGAGACACTGATTTAATTACATTGTGTGAGAATAAAGCAATGAAGATATTAGCCAGTAAGGATGCTTTATTTAATGCCGACGGTAGTTCAAACGTAACATCTAACAGAGCCGTTCTTGGTCAAACAATAACATATCAAGGAGAATACGGTATCGGTACAAATCCAGAATCATTCGCTGAGTTTGGATTTAGAATGTATTTTGTAGATTCAAATAGAGGAACTGTTATAAGATTATCTAATGACGGAATAACACCTGTTTCAGATTATGGGATGCATGGGTTTTTCCAAGATAATTTATCCATCAATAAAAAGATAATCGGTTCCTGGGATGCTGATACAAGAAATTACAATGTTACTTTTAATAGTCTTACTCCTTATTGGCAACAAACTTTAGGTGCAGGTAAAACAGACAGACTTAATAAGGATCCGGAATGCGGTGCATTTATTAACGAGTACCCTACGTATTCCACTACGGTATCTTTTAAGGACGATTTAAACGGTTGGACTTCTAGAAAAACGTATATACCAGAGAACGGGATTAGTTTAAATAATGTTTATTACACTTTCAAATTAGGCAAGATTTGGGAAATGAATTCTAATACTTCGTATAATAACTTTTACGGCATAGGTCCATCTGACGCGAGCTTGGGGTCTTATTACGAAAGTTCTTTTACCGCTATTTTTAATGAAAGCCCTACATCTGTAAAAGATTTTAGAACCATTAGTTACAGCGGAACGGATTCTCGTGAATATATATACAAGACTGCAGCAACAGGCGCTAAAACCTTTTCTTTAGCGCAAGTACAAGCGCAACAGTTAATACCTACGGAATTCTCAACAACTAAAGGCTGGTACGCAAATTCTATAATAACAGACTTGCAGGAAGGAGAAGTTAAAGAGCTTATAAATAAAGAGGGAAAATATTACAATTACATAAAAGGGTTGCCTACATTTTTTGTGGATGATTGCGATAACAATGTAGACTCTCAAGAATTTAATGTACAAGGAATTGGAAGAGCAAGCGCTATAACTGGAACTACAACACCAACTTCGTTCACGGTAACAAATAAGATTGATCCAGATTGTTCGACAAACTAAAAACTAAAGCATGGCATTTGATAATTTTACAGTAAATGTAGTAAGTTTTAATGAAACAGAGGGGGTAGACTGGACACAGAGTCGTCCTTCTGTAACGTTAATTATAACTCCTAACGCGGGATATGCGATAAATGTTGCTAATTTTTCGCCTATAAACCCATTGCCTAACTATGTTGACTCTGTTACGTTTTCACAATCAGGGGCCAATATAGAGTGCATAATATTATATACATCACCTAGTGTAATGCCTAGCAGTGATGTATTAATAGCTTTATGTATTAATGGATCGGCATCTTTAATCGAAGTATCCGTAGCTGGTGTAGTTAATTATTACACAACTTTTACATCAACACCAACACCTCCTTCATCAACAGCTCCATATAGTGGTACAGGTGTAATTTCTTCTACATCAGAGATAACCAACTTAGCTGTAATAGCTGCAACCGGATATTATTTTCCAGTGTTACCCACAGCTTCTTTAGTTGTCGGCTCGTTAACTGATTACTCGATTGTTTCAACACTAATTAATGATGCCGCTGGAAATCTTATACAAGTAAATTTTGCCGTAAACTACACGTTCCCAAATTACTCAGTGACTGGAGACCGTATAGTAGTTACAGCTAATGCAGCTGAAATATATAGTCCATCTATAAAAATACAATCTTATTCCATGAATCTTGCAAACGTAATAGTATCTGGAGAAACTAGACCTATTACTATTTACGGTATAACAGGAGCAGCGTGGCAATTGCAAGTTACAGAAAGCGTCGGGGGTACAACGATTGGACAATTTTCAGGAACAATAGACAGTAGCGGCTCAGCTACGGAAAGCATAGTTTTTCCATTGTCAGCAGTAGATGTAGATTATACATTTACATTAACCGGGGATTTAGCAAATACCTTTTGTACTGTAGCACCTTATACTCCATGTTTAACGGGGCAGCCTTCTGTTTGGCAAATACATCAATATACAGCGCAAGACGTTAGTTTTAATTTAACATCTACGTTTTCAAGCATAACAATCGGAGCTGCTGACACTAAGTCTTTCACTCCTTTAGGAACACCAGGTATTACTGCTTACAGTGTATCAGCTTCTAAACCAGGAAGTAGTCAGAACTTTATTTTTAACACAACACCTATTAATACTGATTGGTCAAATCAAAATGGAACCAATCCTATTACTGATCAAGCGGTGCAAACCCCTTTAACAATAGATGTAAATAATTCATCAGATCCTAAAACTTTAGTTATAAGTTTAAACACAGACATTTCTGAAGTAGGAACCCAGCCTTTATTAAGCGTGCTTAATCTTGATAACTTTTTACTGTCATACACAGAGTTGACATTATGCTATGCAGCAACTGAAACAGCTTTATGCTGCGGCACTTCTGAATCTCGTACAATATTTGTACAGGGAGATGTGGCTAATTTAGCTGGAGTAACAGGTGATTTGTATACAGATGCTACATTGCAAACTAAAGCTGCTGATGGATATTACAGCGACGACTCGGGTATTTCATGCTCTCCATCCACCTTAACCGCTTTTAATACCTCAGTAGGAAATTCTACAGGTAATTGTTCAACCCCTCAGATAACACCTTTATATTTTCAAGTAATTTCTCCAGCAACAAACCAAGCTCCATTAATTGGGGATGACGTTTTTACAGATACAAATGGAACAAAATTAAATCCTACCTCTACCACTATGTACTACATAGCGTCATTGACTGCTTATGGTGTTAATTTACACAAGGTTGTTTCAATAGCTCCGTGTACAACACCTCCTACAGGTATATCGTATACGCTTCAAAACGGAACAAACTCTGATTTAACATTTAGTTATACTAATACTTCAGGGGGATTTGTAACAGGTCTTCTAGGGGGATTTGAAGGACAAACTATCTGTGCGCAAGCTAATACGGTGTTGTATGATACAGGTATAAGCATTAGTACAGGATCATCTTGTTAATTACAAAATAAATAAATAAATATGCCAAATTATAGACAACAAACATCAGGAAACTTAGGAGCCGTAGGCGCTTGTGCTTCATGCTTTTCGCAATTAACTCTTTGTTACTCAGTAACAGAACCAGGTTTATGTTGTGGAACCCCAACGCAAAGTGTCGTATATGTAGCGGGAACCGGAATAACTACTTTAGCTAGCGTTACAGGTCTTTTATACACAACAAGTGCTCTAACGACTCAGGCTGCGGTTGGATATTATAGTGACGATTCAGGTATAACCTGTACTGCAACTCCTTAACAAATAAATAATTATGCCAGACTATAGACAACTAACATCTACAACTTTAAATTCAGTAGCGACGTGTACCTCATGTGCGCCTGTTCTTAATTCAGCAAGTACCTCTTACTCTAATGATCTGGGGGCTTGCGCTTCAACTGATATTACAAACTCATTTTATTTTACAGGAAACACCATACAGCCTGGGGTCACTGTGTATACAGACGTGGGTCTTAGTACAATATTTGTAGGAAACAGTGGTCATTACCGGGTGGATTCACCGGACGCTACTAGATCTATTCAAATAAACTCATTCGGTGTAATAATTAACAGCATGTCACTTTGCCCATAAAATAAAAATAATTAAATGGATTCAATAACACTAAAATTTCCACAATCCTTAAATGTATCTATACAGATAGGAGACACTACTTACTATAGTAATGAAATAAACGGAACCGACATACAGGTTATGGGGTTGATTACAGCTATTGACAGGGCTTTAAATACTATTACTACAGAAATAGATACAAACACAATAAGGCCTACCTTAACTAGCTTTATACTCTTTAGCAAAACTGCTAGTGTAAACACCAATGGTTTAAAAGGTTACTATGCTGAAATGCAATTCAAGAATGATTCCGTTGATTACGCAGAGTTATTCTCCGTAGGGTCTGATATTCTTGTAAGTAGCAAATAATACGTAATAATAACTTATAAAACAATTTAATATGGCATTACCAATATTAGGCGCCGTTCAAGGTCTTGCAGGAATAGCTGGAGGTCTTATAGGAGGCGGAGCAAGAAAGCGAGAGCAACAAGCAGCTCAAAAAGAATTTAACACGAATAAAGCCCGCATGCAAGGGGCTGACACATCTAACCTGGCTACTAACCAAGAAAACGTATACGAAGACTTAACTGTCAATACGCAGCAAGCTGACTTTGTTAATCAACAACAGCAAGCAGGAATGGCTAATACCATGGGTGCTCTTCAAGGAGCAGCTGGCGGTTCTGGGATTGCAGCGTTGGCTCAGTCAATGTCTAATCAACAATCTAAAAATGCTCAAGGAGCTTCTGTTAGTATAGGTGAGCAGGAAGCTGGTAACCAAATGGCGGAAAGAGGAATGGCTAGTCAATTACAAGCTAAAGAGCTTCAGGGGGCTTATGCTTCTAGAGCTGCTGAAAAAGATAAAACAGATACTATGCTTGGAATGTCTCAGCAAAGGCTAGGCGCGGCAAACGATGCTCAAGCCGCTGCTAAAGCTAGTATAATAGGAGGTGTTGGTGGATTAGCTGGGTCTATGTTACCAAATATTCCAGGACTTGGAGGTAAAGGTGGAGATTTTGTGGAAAACATGTTTGGACTGCAGCCAGGTACACCAAAAACAATAAAATAGATATGGCAAATAACGCATTAATACAAGGGGCTGCTAGAACCGGTAAGAAATTTTTAGATGTAGGAGCTGAAGTAGGCAAGGGCCTTATGTTAGGAGCTGCTGCTAATTTAATGAATCAAACACCTTCAAGAACAAAAGCAAACGAAGCTATTCAACAGAAGGTTAATGGGTACATGTCAAAGATGAAGACAGACATGGACTTCACTAGCTTTACGCCAGCAGAAACAAAATCCATGAGAGGGTTTTTATTAAAAGAACGTGGAAAATACACTGATGCAGCCAAAAGAGCGGCTCAATTTAAAGATACTACATCCCCGGAATATTTAGCAGAAGTAGACATTATGCAAGGTGTTAATAACAGTTTTACTAATTTATCTTCTCAGCTAGGTTCTTACAAAAAAGGTAAAGTAGATTATGCTTCATCAATGCAACAAGGCTTGTATTCCAAAGGAAACGACCCTGATAGGTCTAGAGAGTCTATGATTGCTTATGGTTTTTACGATGGTGATGGTGACGGCAGAAGTGATTCTCGCTATGACTCACCTTTTCAAATACAAGAGGGTGGGAATATAGGTTTTAAAGTAGATGGTAATGTTATAGATTATAGTGACATGGCTGAGCCTTTTGTTAAAGACACTAAGTTTTTAAACAGCTTAAATTCAACAAGTGAAAATGCTTACAATAACGGCGCTGCTGGAAAAAACGACAATCAATACGCTCAAGATTCATATGATCAATCACTAGACAGTGCTTTGCAAAACGAAGACACATTAAATTCTATTATATATGACTTTAAGTCGGAGGTAAAACTAGACGATGTTGGTAATAAACTAGATAATGGAACTTTTACTATAGAGCAAGCTAGGGAAGAGGTAAAATCTAGGTTACTTGTGGCTAGAAACCAAGCTTTCAAGGATGGCAAAAAAGAATATGACAGAGAGCAAGCTAAAGTAGATGCGCCAAAACAAACCTCATCTCAGATAGCCGCATCAAAAAAGATTACTAAAAAGCTAGAATTGCTTGACAACGGACAACAAATTACCGCTATGTCCGGAAGCGCTTTAAGAACAGCTAAGCTAGCCCCGGTTGCGCATGACCCAGGAGAGGAGTTTTACTGGATGACTGATGACGCAGGTAATCCTATTGAAGAGTATTTAGAAGAACACGACAAATTTTATAACAAAAATTTTACGCGGGATGAAGTTATAGATAAATTAAACTTATACAATAAATAGAATTAAATAAAATTAAAGCATGGCGTTAACAGATCCAATATATAAAATAAATAATAGAGAGGTTTCTGCTTCTACTATAAAATCTGCTGCGGCTCAGCAAGGTATTACTTCTGAGGAATACATCTCTAGATTTGGCGCTGTTTTAGTGCCGGGAAAGACGACAGACTCTACAATCACGGATCCAAATGTGGAGTCAGGGAATACGGAATTAGATGGGGAAAATATTTCTTTGGATTTTCTAGGCCCTATACAGGGAATAAAATTTGATAAAGAAACAGGCTCATATGTCCAAGGAAACCAAGAAGCTAATCTGTTCAATCAAGATGAAAAGGAAGGTGTTAAAGCTTTGTCTAAACTATACGAAGGAACTAATTTAGTATTTGAAGAAGACAATTTTAATAAAGTGTCCCCTGAAGAATATAGGGACGAAGACGGTGAAGCTAAGTTAGAGTTTGATCCTTTGGCTTTCAATATGTTTGATGTAGCTAAAGTATCCATACCTGGCGTTGAAGAAACTATACAATTACAACTAGATACAGATAATCCAAGTGTTTACGCTATGAACCTTAAAAGGTTAAAAGATTACTCTGAAAAATATAAAAGCTTTTTAAATGCTCCTTCAGGTAATGTAGATGACATTAAGAAACTTAAAGATTGGCAAAACAACAATCAATCTATAAAGGATGCAAAAGAAAAAGCTTCTGAAGATTACCTGCAAAATCAGTCTCTATTTGTAGAAAGAACAGAAACTAGGACTAGCGGATACGCTTCTCCTGGAGGTATAGCTGTAAAAAAAGACTATGAAGTTATTATAAAGCCTCATGAAAAAGAGCTAGAAGCTGCAGCTGTTGCATTGAAAAAAATGTACCCTGATCTGTCTGACACTGAATTAACAGCTAATACTCAAAGGATTGTTAGAAACCAACTATACCAAGCTGAAGTTGTTAATGCTAAATTAGCGGCCAGTGAAGATGCTATAGCTAAAGGTGTTGTGTCACAAGAACAAATGTACTCTGCTTCTTATTTTATAGAAAAAGAACAAGGCGCAAAATACAATCTAGCTACTAAGAAATTAGATATTATAGCAGATAATAAAAAAGATCTTAATAACGTTATTGAGATTTTAAACCAAGAAACATTTACAGAAGAAGACAGTAACGCTGTTTTAGACTGGGGAGCACGTAATGGAATGGCTATTGATCCAGAAGCGGAAATAGTTACATTAACCACTGGGCAAAGAGTACCTTCTAGTTTTATAGATGTTGCGGGGCAAGTAAATTCTACGGTCCAAGCTCAAGAATTACTGTATAAAAATACCACTAAAGAACAAGACGATGCTCTTGCTGAGTTTGATGATGCTGCTTTAGTATCTACATCCGCAGGTAAAAACTATGATCTGCATGAAAAATACTTAACAAACATAGGTATTGGTAGTTTAGATTTAGCTATGGGAGGTGGGGTTCTTTTAGGATCAGCCGGTACAGGCCTTTACGGGTTAGCTACTGATGACTATGGGGCTTACGAAGATGTAACTAAATTTGGTGCAGACTACTCAGAATACTCTCAAAAAATAAGAGCGCAGTACCAAAGAGACATTTCTTTTAGCGATGGGTTTAGTAGTGCTGGAAACTTTGGAAAATTTATAGCCCAAGAAGTTTCAAATCAAATACCAATATTATTAGCGATGGCAGCATCAGGAGGTACAGCTGCTCCATATGTTATTGGCGCTACTAGTGCAGGAAGCCAGATGATGGACATGCAATCCGAAATAGCCATGGGTTTAGAATTAGATCCTGACGGCAAACCTAAGTATAGTCAAACAGAAGTTTGGCTTAAATCTTTAGGTGTTGGTGCAGCGGAAGGTGTTTTTGCAGGTTTAACAACTGTACCTATTTTACAAAGAGCTAATAAAGCCTGGTTAAACACAAGTAAAGATCAGTTACTTAGAAACAACGTATCTTCTTTTGTTAAGTCTTACGATAAAAAAGGTATTGTATTTGAAGGATTACTTGAGATGGCTGGTGAAACAGCTACAACAGGTGTACAAAACCTTATAACAGAAAGACCTTTTACCGAAGGAATGGACCACGCTGGATTCTCTGGATTTGGATTTGGGTTTGCTTTTGCAGGCATACCATTTTTAAAAGGAGCATACAACGCTCGGTTTACTAGTTACGAAAATTTATCAAAGACAAGAGGTCTGCAAAATGAGATAAATAAACTAGGTAAATCTTACGCAAGCGCTACGACAGATAATCTTAGAGCTAAGTTAAAGAATCTTATAGAAGAAAAAAGCGTTGATTTAGCTACCGAAATAAGCACACAGGAGGATTTAATAAATAATAATCTTACTTCAAGAGGTGCTCAATTTGTTATTGACAATATAGACCAGCAAGCAAGTCTTCAAAGAGAAGCTAAAAGCATACAAGAAGATACGGATTTGTCTGCTCCAATTAAAAAAGCTAGATTAAAAGAATTGCAAGTAAAGTTTGATAAACTTGTAACTATAAAAGGTAGCGCTTTACAGCAAGGATCTCTGCTCAAAAACGAAACAGAGTGGAAAGCTTTTGAAAGCCAGGACCCAACTAAATATAAAGAATATATAAACGCTGCTACAGGAGAACTATACGGCGAGAAAAAAGGAAAAGATTCTTCAGAAAAAGATATAAGCAATAGAGCTTATGATTTATATTACGGGGATCTTGCGAGAACAGAGAACTCAAAGCAAGCGGGTAAAAAAGGAGCTTTTGACGGTAAAAACTTTAAGTCTTTCGAAACCGTAGCAGAAGCTACAACATATGTAGACTCTAGAGAAGATTTAACACCTGAGCAAAAAGCTAAAATTAACGAAGGGCTTGCGAATGGTAATGACGGAGTAGCCGTGCAGAAGACTGCTAAAAACCCAAAAGGTGTTACTTTAGCTGTTGTTGAAAATCAAGTAGCTAATCAAAGAAAATACACTAGAACCCATGAAGTAGGTCACCAAGCATTTTGGTCAATCTTTTCAAATCAAAAAAATGAAGGAGCTTTTCAAGCTATTTCAAATCAATTATTAAAAACTTTAAAGTCAACGGATCCTAAAGTTTATGCCGAATTATTAAATGATTCAGTATATGTTGATGGTGAGTTAGATCCTTCTGAGGTAATTTCAAAAGTTTTAGAATATGTTGCGGGAAATAAAATAACAAGCGTTAGAAAAGCAAAAAGTATTGCTGGATTATTCGGAGTTATGACTCAGCAACAATTCGGATCAGAGTTTGATTTTGATTTTAGAGGCGAGACTGACATATTTAACTTTGTTGTAGGTATTGCTAATAAAATAAGCAAAGGAGAACTTTCGACAGAAGATATACAGGCTGCTAAAAAATCTAAGCTCGTAGAGGCTTTAGAATCCGTGGAAGGTGTAAATGCTACAGATAGCTCTGAAGCTAAGATATCAGCATCTAAAACAACATTAGAGACTATAAATGCGTTAGTACCTCCAGAGGTTACTACTCAAGACCAATATTTTAATAGAAAAGTTTTTAATCCTATTTATAGTGCTACCCAGCCAAACGGTGTAATTAGTAACTATATAAAATCTAAGTCTTCTAGTAAAGAAATTGCTGAAAAGACTATAGCTAGCATACAGGAAAGATTAATTAACTATGATCCAGCGGCTGAAAGAAAGAAAGCAGGTAACAAACAACCTATTACTTTTGGTGAATTTATATTCGCTAACACTAATTTCGGTAAATTAGATGCTAAGAAAGCTTTGTTTAAGGAAAGTGAAGCAGCTAAGAAAACTACTGACCTCGATACAAAAGAAGCTCAAAGTAAACTTGCTGAAGATGATGCTGTTAAAAAAGATAGACCTAAGTTTAGAAAATTAATCGACAGTGGTGTTTTACCAGGATTTACTATTAGAGAAATTGGTGGTAAGTTAACTAAAGTTTTAAAAGTATTAAAGTCTAAGCTTGATACTAAAGTTTCTATAAACAAATCGGTTTCACCTTTAATTGCTGAGATAAAGAAAGCAATGGGTAAGCAGGCTGATATTGATCTCAAGGAAGCTATGGGTGGAAAAGCCGATGCCAAATTACAAAAGTGGTTATTAAAAAATAAGAAAGCTGTATTAGAAAACATGACTACTACTTGGTTGATGGGAGCAATTCCTCAAGCTATACAAAAGTCTGTTGGCGGTACATATAAAGTAGACGATGCCGGTACAAGAGTTAAAGATTCTTACGGTGATTTTATATTTACACCAAATTTTACAAGCGACTGGCAAGGTAAGACTATAGATAGAGA
>Ga0209712_10002301_pt1 | contig 15814 bp, 12 predicted proteins | sample ArcOceMetagenome_FD_187443 | JGI IMG/M metagenome (GOLD analysis project Ga0209712, IMG submission 187443) | Marine eukaryotic phytoplankton communities from Arctic Ocean - Arctic Ocean - Greenland ARC118M Metagenome (SPAdes) (version 2) | ecosystem: Environmental > Aquatic > Marine > Oceanic...
GAACCATCAGTAGGTATATTCATTGATGGTGTATACCGCTCTCGCGCTGGTGGCGTGATTAATAATTTACCAAGAGTGTCGCAAATTGAAGTACTCAGTGGCCCACAAAGCACCCTGTTTGGTAAAAATGCCTCTGCGGGTGTTATCAGTGTACGTACTTTAGAACCTTCTTATGACTTTGAAGGCAAAGTAGAAGCAGGCATTGGTAACTATAATAACCGATTGGTTAAAGGTTACGTCACCAACGGCATCACAGATAACTTAGCCTACAGTTTATCCGGTGGCTTTAACACGCGCGATGGGTTTACTAAGAGTATTAGTAATATTGAGGGGATCAAGAACCTCAATGACAAAGATAGATGGAACTTGCGTGGCCAAATGTTGTATGAGCCAACCGAGGATGTGAAGGTTCGTTTTATTGCAGACTACAGCGAAATCAGTGAAATTTGCTGTACCGTAGCTGCAGCCATAAACGGCCCAACTACGGGAGCTTCTCAAGCAGTAGGTGGCGGTGGTTTTGGCGGTAGCATTGTGCTGGATGACGCAGACCCATTTGCTTTTGAATCAGCCCTTACTACCAGCCCTACCAATGATGTAAAAGATGGCGGTGTGTCTGTTCAGGTCGATGTGGATTTTGAAAAATTTGTGTTTACTTCTATTCTCGCCTACCGAACTAACGAAGTACTTACCGGCAAAGATGAGCCACATGATGTGGACTATAACTCTTCAGATGTTTTAGGTCTTTCAACACGTACCGACATAGAAACGTTTACTCAGGAATTCCGCCTGACTTCCACAGGCGATAACACTCTCGACTGGATGGTAGGCGGTTTTTACTTTTCTGAACAAGTTGAGTATAGTGATAGCTTAAGTTTTGGTGAAGATGCCAGAAATTATATTGACCTTTTAATTGGCGGCGGTGTACCAGGTACATTTAGCGGTGTAGAGGCTGCAATCGGCTTGCCTGTCGGTTTTGCTTATTCTGCAGGTTCGCTGATTAATACCGATTTGACCCAAGACAACGATGCTTATTCAATATTTGGTAACTTTGATTACCATATTTCGGATGCGTTAACCGCAACCCTTGGCATCGCGTACACGAATGATGAAAAAGAAGTCACCATGGTGCAGCCCCTCAACGAGGCGTCGTTTTCAGCATTGCCATTACCTCCTGCTCCTCACCCTCTGAGTGGCTTAAAAGCGGTGCAGTTTTTACCGCCAAACCTAAATTTACCCAATTCAGTTGAAGATAACTCAACCTCTGACAGTAAAACAACTTACTCTGCACGACTGGCCTATACCTTAAATGATAATGTCAATTTCTTTGCCACAGCTGCAACTGGGTTTAAAGCGACATCATGGAATTTATCTCGTGATTCTCGCCCTTTCCCTAGTGATGAAACTGCATTGGTTGCTGCTGGACTCACTCAGACAAATCAAAGTTACGGCACCCGTTATGCTTCTCCTGAATTAGCAACTGTATATGAGTTAGGCATGAAGACACGCTTTAAAAAAGGCAATCTGAATGTGACCCTATTTGATCAAACCATTGAAGGCTTTCAATCTAGCACCTTTATAGGTACCGGTTTTGTGCTAGCCAATGCGGGAGAGCAAACGACCAAAGGGATTGAGTTTGATTCAGTGTATCGTGCTTCAGATGAATGGACCTTGACCTTAGCAGGTACCTTCCTTGATCCAATTTACGACTCATTTGTAGGTGCATCAGGTGTTACAGGCCAGATTGATTTATCAGGAACTAAGCCGGCGGGCATCCACGAGCAAAGCATCTCCGCAGGAATTGTCTACAACTACGAGTTGGACAACGGAATGTACGGTTATGTGCGCACCGATTACATCTACGAAAGCGAGGTTAGACTTGTGGCGAACTTGCCTGGGTCTCTTTCTCGAGAAGTCAGTACCTTTAACGCAAGTGCCGGTCTGAACTTAGAAAATGGTGTAATGCTGCAACTTTATGTACGTAATCTCACTAATGATGAATATTACATGTCAGGCTTTCCACCTCCAACACAAGCTGGAAGCTTTTCTGTCTACCCTAATCAACCACGCACCTTTGGTATTAACGTATCGTATGAGTTTGACTAAACAGTAAACATCAAAATTAGAGCCGGCACTTGCCGGCTTTTTATTACCTGAAATAAGTAAAAGTGATCCAGAAAGCCACTTCAACACCTATCTAATATGTTGATGTATAATCTCCCAATTAAACCCAAACAAGAACTTAATAGTTTATGGGTCTGCGAAATAAGGCGCTAAATCATGAAGTCATTAATGAACATTAAGATATTCGTTACCATTGTTTTACTGTCAGTCACGTCAGTAGGCGCTCAAGCAAGCAACTGCCCAGATTTACTCAAATTTGTCAAACGTAAACTCAACTCTCAAGACACAGTAAATATGTGCGAAGCCTATCAGGGTAAAACGATTCTATTTGTGAATACGGCCAGTTACTGTGGTTTTACACCTCAGTTTGAAGGGCTTGAAGCTTTGTATAGTCAATATAGCGATAAGGGTTTTGTGGTACTGGGGTTTCCTTCACATGACTTTAATCAAGAAGACAAAAACGAAGTCAAAACAGGGCAAATCTGCCGACTCACTTACGGGGTTAAATTTCCGATGTTTGAAGCGATGTCAGTAAAAGGTGAAGATGTTGACCCGCTGTATAGAATGTTAGCCAATAAATCGGGGCAAGCGCCTAAATGGAACTTTTTTAAATACCTAATGGATAAAAATGGGAATGTTGTTAATGCCTATGCATCAGCGATAAAACCAACAGACAAAGTCTTAGTTGATGATATTGAACAGGCCTTGCAGTTATAAATAACCCTAAGGTTTTCTAAAGAGTTTGACGTGAGCAACTTGACCTGGAAGCGCAACACGGCCACGTCATATAGACGCGTTAAACAAAATCACGCTAAATAAACGTGCCAAGGCGCCTTGATAGTTCCTGTTATTTAAGTTTCGAGAACTCCTACACTCTGTTCTAACGTCACTGTTTTGGCATCCACTCGGTCAATAATTTTAATGATAGTAGTTTGCACTGTCTCATCTTGACGAATATCCGTGTCGCTGTTGAAGGTTTCCAACATAGGTTCGGCATTTTCTTGTTCAATAAAGCCCACTTCTACTTTTGTAGCTAATGCCTGATTTGGCCCAAAGTAATGAATGCTGAGCATCGGATACCCGTGAAATCCACGTTTAACACGCTTACTGATGCGTTTTTGCGACTTCTCTAAGTTCATATTTTATACCGTGGATGTGTTCAAAGGTAATAATAATAACGGGTAAAGCATGTAAGAGGGAAATATTATGTTTGCATTCGATAAAAATATTATTGCCTGTGACGTAGAGCGACCACTTAACGTATAATAGATTTAATTATGTTTGTTTAAGATATTACAATGACAGTTGAAACCTATACCCCCAATAAAACTACTACTTTAGAAACGCCAGTCAGAATTTTGGAAGACTCTTCTACTCCTCAAGCTGATGGCTCTGCTGTACAAAAATCCAAAGGCACGAGAATTGGCTTTGTGAGCTTGGGGTGCCCTAAAAACTTAGTGGATTCAGAGCGTATTTTGACGCAGTTACGCACTGAAGGTTACGACGTGGTGCCTACTTATAACGATTCAGATCTTGTGATTGTGAACACGTGTGGCTTTATCGATTCGGCAGTACAAGAATCGTTAGACACTATAGGTGAAGCTTTAGCCGAAAATGGCAAAGTTATCGTCACTGGGTGTCTGGGCATTAAAGAAGATGAAATACGTGAGGTACACCCAAATGTGTTAGCGATTACTGGCCCTCACGCTTACGAAGAAGTGGTTAATCAAGTTCACGAACACTTACCTCAACCTGAACATAACCCCTACTTAAATTTAGTCCCAGATATTGGCGTTAAACTCACGCCCCGCCATTATGCTTATTTGAAAATATCCGAAGGCTGTAATCATAGATGTACCTTTTGTATTATCCCCTCTATGCGCGGTGATTTAGTGAGTCGTCCTATTGGTAGCATTTTGGACGAAGCACAACGCTTGAAAAATGCGGGTGTAAAAGAGTTATTGGTAATTTCTCAGGATACCAGTGCGTACGGTGTGGACGTCAAAAACAAAACCGATTTTTGGGATGGTATGCCGGTTAAAACCGATATGAAATCGCTGTGTGAAAAGCTAGGCGAAATGGGCATTTGGGTGCGTTTACACTACGTATACCCCTACCCTTCGGTAGATAAGATTATGCCGTTGATGGCACAAGGTAAGATTTTGCCTTATTTGGATATCCCATTCCAACATGCCAGCCCGCGGATTCTTAAACTAATGAAACGTCCAGCGGCAGCAGAACGCACTATGGAGCGTATAAAAGCATGGCGTGAGGTTTGCCCGAATATTGTTATTCGCTCAACCTTTATTGTGGGTTTCCCTGGTGAAACCGAAGAAGACTTTCAGATGTTATTAGACTTTTTAGATGAAGCGCAGCTTGACCGTGTAGGGTGTTTTAAATATTCAGATGTAGACGGCGCAAAAGCCAATGACTTGCCAGATCCCCTAAGCGCAGACATCAAACAAGAGCGTTACGACCGCTTTATGCAAAAACAATCTGACATCAGTACCGCTAAATTAAAAGACAAAATTGGTTTAGAATATCAAGTAATCATTGATGAAGTCACACCAGAAGGCGCGGTTGGCCGTTGTTATGCCGATGCACCTGAAATTGATGGTAATGTGCATCTAACGGACGAATTTGATGTAGAGCCAGGCGACATCATCTGGGCACAAATCATTCATAGTAACGAATACGATTTGTGGGCGGTAAAAGTGGATGATGATGAAAACGAAGAAGAGATTGGAACCGTTGAATAGGTGTAAAAGGACTTAATTATGTCAACCTCTGTTACCGACCTTGCCCAAGTCATCCAAATCGTTGTGGCTCCTATTTTTATGTTGACCGGTATCGCGGGGTTTTTAAACGTGATGTCGGGCCGTTTAGGTCGTATCGTAGATAGAGCACGTATTATGGAGCGCCGGGTTTTTACGATTAAGGATCCAGAGTTTTTAGACCAATCAGAAAACGAATTAAAAAACTTATGGCGCAGGATAAAACTGATTAACCGCTCAATTGGCTTATGTACTGCCTCAGCTTTATTTGTATGCTCTGTGGTCGTGTTATTGTTCTTGGGCGATCTATTATTGTTTGATTTGAGTCAACTGATTATAACATTGTTTGTTATTGCGCTGTTTTTATTGATTTTTGCCTTACTGACATTTCTAAAAGAAGTACAGTTAGCCACTACAACTTTAAAGATGGGTAAGGAAAAAATGTTCAACCAGTGAGCTATTTGATGACTTAACCTGAGCTCGGATTATTATACCCACTGCATTTCACGTAACAAGAACAACCCCAGGGTTGAGCTAAAAATTGACATCAGTGTACTACCAGCAATAATTGCGGCGGTTAAATGGTAATCGCCACCGATACTTCTGACCATTGGATACGCGGCAGCCGCTGTGGGTGCAGCTGTCATCATAAAGAGTACCCCAAGTTCCTCGCCTCTGAGTCCAAAATAGAAACCCAAAGCCGTGGCCACCATAGGGATAAACACAATCTTACTGCTTATTGCCCAATACAAGATGCTTGAAGAGCGAAACTCTTGCAAACGGATGGTCGCTCCCACACACAATAATGCCAAAGGTAAAGTCATACCTGCGAGATAATGCCCCGTATCGAGTATCAATATAGGGACTTGAATAGGCAACAAAGCCACGAGTATCGCCAAAGAGATAGCAATGGCTAAAGGATTAGTGAATACGCTGCGAGCCACTTCTGTAACGCTAGGTATTTTTTCTTGATGATAATACAAGGTTAAAATAGAAAAGATGTTTAACGGTACCACTAAGACGGCTAAATACATCGAAGCGATAGCTAAGGCCGAGTCACCAAAGGCATTGACTGACAGGGCCAAACCTATTATGGCCATATTGCCTCTGCATGCCCCTTGCACAAAAGCGCCTCTGGCCAGTTTGTTAGCGATGCCATAAGCCAAAAGGTGGAAAATCAAAAATACTGTAGTCATCACACTACCTGCAAACACAATCAGCAAGGTAGGAAAATGATCAGTGAGATTAGTGGTCGCAATATTGACAAACAGTAAGCAGGGTAAAGTTAGGTTGAAGACTAGGTCTGAGCCTGCTTTTGCAAATTCGTCTGTTATCCAACCTATACGTTTTAACAAAATACCCAAGCCGATGATCAGGCTAATAGGCAATGTTACATCTAAGGCATAGGTTAAAGAATCAAACATAGAGTTTAATAATATAGTGTCGAGATACTGCTAGCTTAGTCATCTTTCCCTCGCTTATTTTGGCTACCTTCAATACTAAATTGGTAATAAATATCAATCGCGTTACTGACCCCACTGACCGCCTCAATATATAATTTTGGGAGTAATTCATAACGAATGGCGACTTCTGAAATAGAATCAAATACTCCGACCCCATAACGCAATTGCACACCAGGAGCAACATTACCCGTTAACGATAGTTGGGTACTATCACCCTGCCCCGACGTATCTAAACTGACGTCTTCAAAACCAAGTGTATTGCCTACTTTGCTGATAATATTTTCACTTTGCCCCAAGCCAAGAGACAACAAAGCATTGGTTAAAATAGTATCTTGGCTGTCACCACTAGACTCACTTAAGCCTCGGCCAGTTAACATATAAGACAAGATCTGTTGTTGCTCCATAACAGGTTCAGAAAATACGGTGACTGTTGGGTTTTGCGCCATACCAACCACTAATAATCCTGCGATGACATCGTCCTCGGTTAATTTAGGATCACGCACCGCTTCTATATTTAAATATGGACGGCCTAGCGCATTGGTAAATAAAATATCACCTTCACGAATAACCAGGTTTTGGCCATAGGCCCGATACCTACCATTAACCAATTGCACCTCACCGCTGCCAAATATTTCCGCTTTATTGTTTTGCAGTCGCAGTTGACCTTGTAAGTCGGTGGTTAATCCAAAGGCATCTAATTTGACCTCCTGACGATCCAGAGGGTCAAGTTTTAGCAACACATTCAATACCAGCTTTTGTTGAGCTACACTTTGTCCCGCCTGCTTTTCAACTAACACCACGTCTTTTGATGGAGATATTGAGTCTTTTGGTAATTCACGCACCCTGACACGTGCATAAGGGACAGTCACTTCACCTACTAATTCTAAATGATTGGGCTCGAACATAAGATTAATATTTGGACTAATATTAGCCTTCACTATATTTTGATAATCAAATTCCAGTGCTTCACCAGATAGATGTAAATGACCTTTAAGTGTTGGCAACCAAACAATATTACCCTGCATTTTACCTAGACCTTTACCAAGTTTGTAACTGCCATTAAAATCAGCACTTTGTCCTTTTAAGCTGATGCGTTGCTCAATGGCACTGAGAACCACAGGTAATGATTCATCTTTTAACGCACCGTTGGCTAGCTTCATTTCGCCGGTCAATAAAGGATTACCTAATGTGCCATCAATTTGTGCTTGGCCATTAATATCCCCTTGTAATACATCCAATTGTGGGATTAGCACTTTAAGCGCAGCTAGATCAAAACGCTCAATAAGTAACTCACCCTGTATAGGTCTATCTAGTGGGTCGGCAAACACGCCAGACTGTCCTTCGATACTGGCACTCAAAGTGCCAATTTTATTACCAGAGAAATTAATTTTAGCTAGAATATTTTTTGGAGTGATCTGTGCCTCAACTAACGTCTCATCTAATGTCAGAAGAAGGTTGTTCTGTTCGTTAAACACCCAGTCTCCAGAACTCAAATTAGCACGTAAGTTTGCGTGAGGTAGCTTTGCGATATCCCAATCACCGGATATATCTAAATTCAATCGACTATTAGTTTGAATTTTAGGCATTCCCGGCACCAAACGACCAGCAACTGACAATAAATCAAACTCTTTAAGCGACACATCCCAGGCCAGGGTATTGCCGTTAAACTCTGCTTGTTTAATACACAACTCATTGTCAGAGTGACTCCAGCAATGAGGAGCAATAAGGTATTGCTGATTGTGCCAATCGGCTTCAATCTTAAACGGTTTGCGCAAGGTCAAATTTGCGTAAGATGATTTAATGTCGCCTGATAACCAGTTACCTTGCCAAGACGTTTGATTAAGCTGTCCTTGAACACTCAAATTAACGCGAGTACTTTGTCCACTGGTTATCACATCAAATCGGTGATCATTAGCATCACCGCTTAGTGTCATATGGGCAGTATCCACTTGGTTACTTACGCCTTGAATACCCGCTAGATTAAGATTTAATTCCACCGGTTTCTGTTCATTCCACGCAATAGAGCCCTTACCCATAGCTTGCTGAATAAACACCTCTGAAATCAGTAAATTATTGCCTAATAGCTCATAACTTAATTCTGGTTGTTCAACATTCCCCCTCACATTGCCAACTAAATTAAGTGACCCGCCTAGCTGAGGAAATGAATTAGAAAGGTCAGCTGCATCTAGTGTAAACGTAATATCAAGTGCTTGGTGTTTGGATACACCGCCGTCTAATAGTAAAAAATTTTCAGCATTTTTTAAGGATAATGCGTGCAGTTGTAAACCTTTGTTTTGATGAAAATCAACACTACCTGAGACACTTAAAGGGTAACCTTGCCACTGTCCGTTGATATCTACCTCATTTAATTTAACGCTCCAAATACCTTGACTATTATTGGCTTGACTGAAGACCTCCCCATTTATATCTGCCACTAATTCTGGCCATAAAGTACTTGGGTCAATATGGCTAATAACAGAACTGCCTTGCCAATTGATATACTCAGCAAAGGTTAGCTTGCCTTCAGTCAGTAATTTCCCACCCAAGGTTTTTAGCAACAACTGATTCAGTTTAAAGCTTTTATTCTGTGCGGTTGATGCAGCAAAAGCATTGAGGCTGATTTGGGTATCTGGTACATTTTTACCCATCAACATAGTCTGAATTGTCATTTCCAGTGCGTTTAAATCACCATGAATGTCAATCATCCCCTTCTCGGAAATAAACTCTGGGTTCGCTAAAGGCCATTCTAAATGATCCCAATCTAGCCTTATTTTAAGCGGTAAAGTCGCTTTGGAAAATTGAGCCGATAAATCCATGATTAGCTTTAAGGGCTTGGGTTGAGAAGACGGCGATGGGGCTGAAGCGGCTAACGTTGACTCAATTAATTCGACTTGTGAAGATAGTGAATAAATATTGCCTGAAGAGCGTAATGTTAACTTTAAGGGTGATTTTTGGTCTAAATTAGCATCTACAGAGAACACATGCTCAAAATCACCACTTAATTGCACGTTACCTTTGGCTAATAATTGCCCATTTTCATGCTCTACCAGCAGCTCATGCAACAATATTGCTTTCTTACTGCCTGTGGCCTTAAGACTGAGACTTTTAAGTTTAATCGGCTCTTGCCCTGCCAGTTGTAAACTAGCGGTAGACATATTGAAGGCCAACACATCAAAATGCATAGGTAGCATAATAGGGTGTGGAGAAATTGGCTGATACTGCCATTTAACCCAATCAAAGGGTTCAGCCTGAGTGGTTAATTGCTGATTTTCTGTGGCATAGGTTGTTAGATTAAATCCGTCCAACTGCATTTTTTGAATACTAAGACGCTGATAAAAGTTTAATTTACCTGAAAGTTTCTGCCAAGATATGTCTGCCGTATCTTGCACCTCTAGCGAAAACGTATTTATGCTGAAATTTTGGATAGAAACAGGAAAGGGTAACGTAAAAGCTGCAGCAGCCGCTTCACTACTAGGCGATGGATCTGTTGCATCAATTTTCACCACCATTTTCTGTGTATTGACTGAATCAATACACACAGTAAATCTGAATACACAAGAAAGTTTTACTGAAAGAAGTAGGTTGTTAATATCTACGTTACTAGTAGGTTGTTGCCACTTTACAGCAGACAGATTCAGTTCAGATCCTAGGCCCCCACTGTGATACTCGATAGTTAATTCATCAACTACCCTACTCACCGAGCTTATGACTGCTTGGGTGCCCCAAGGTGTGAGTACACATCCTAACAAAAGACCGATAACAATCATTAACAGCAACAATGATTTGAGCATGGCAGTGATGATTTTACGGTGTAAACTGGAGGTGTTGTGTTGTGCTTCCGTGTTTTTTTGAGCATCAGCTGTAGTGCTCATAATGCAGGCCCCATGGAAATATGCACATAACGTGTTTCACCAAAATCGCTCTTGCCCTTGGCTAAATAAAAACGCACCGGCCCAATTGGTGAGTTCCATATGGCGCCAAGTCCAAAACCAATAGCAGGGTCATTAAATAACTTTTCGCTGGCATTACCTACATCCACGAAGGCTGCCGCACGCCAATTTTCGGCAACAGGATAAGAATATTCAACACTGGCAACCGCTAAGTATTGGCCACCTGTTAGTTCGCGTTCGCCATCTGAGTCAAATTCAAAGGGGGATAATGTTTTGTAATCGAAGCCACGTACACTTTGGTCACCCCCCGTAAAAAAGCGCAAACTTGATGGTACCTGCTCAAAATCATTGGTGACAATACCACCCAACTCTGCCCGCCATAAAAAGCGATGTTGCCCGGCACTTCTGACCCACTTCGATGCGGCTGTCACCCGCAACATATTGATATCTGAAAGTAGTGACTCTGAAGCAAACTCGGTAGTGATGGTTTGCTTATCACCCCAATTAATATCTAAGCCACCCTTGCTACGTAATCTGCTTAAGGTAAAACCTGGTGTCAGCAAGCGAGTGGTTTGTTCTGCCTCTAGACCCTGAATAAAGGTTTCTTGCTCTAGCCTAAGAAAAGCGGAACGTTGCCAGTCTGAGTTCTCAACTGTCCAGTGCCGAGAGGCGGATATAGACCATTTATAACTACTGGTATCATTATCATTTTGCGCTTGATACCCCGCCTGGTAGCTCAAATAATTATGAATAGCGTCTTCCAAAGGTACTTTATAATCAAAAGACACATATTGCTCAGGAGAAGACACATATATTTGAGCACCTGCAGAATGGCCGCTATCGTTTACCCATGGACGCTGCCACTTACCGGTAAATCGTGGGCCAACATCAGACGCCCCCCCCATTCCCACATCAAAATTGTCTCTTGGCTTATGGGTTAAGATAACGTCTATAGGCACAGCATAATCAACCGATGATGCCACTAAAGGTCTGACAATCACATGGCGAAAGTATTGAGTTTGTCTAAGCCTTTGATTCAATAGACCCAGTTGACTGGCTTGATATAAATCCCCAGCCTTAAAAGGCGCTAAACGCTTTGCTAACGTTTGTGACCGCGTATCATTTGCAATGCGCAGGTTACCAAATTTATAACGTATACCGCTTTGAATATGAATTGTAATATCGGCAACATTTAGCGATTCAAATACCTTTATATTGCTTTGTTCAAATTCAAAATCAAAGTACCCCCGCGACAGAGCTAAACTTTGTAATGCATTTTTAGCGTTTTCGTAGACTGAATGTTCAAGAGGTTGACCTTGTTTAAGTCTGAGGGAGCTAAGTAATGTTTGAATTGCCTTGTCCTCTAAACCTTGCCCCTCAATTTTGATTAAAAGTTGCCTAACAAGTGTCAATGGGCCTAACTCAATTTGTAATCGCCAATTTTTATTTGTTGCTAAGCTACCGTAAATCGCATTCGGAGGAGTCACAGCAGTGGTTGCATGGTAATAACCAAACACCTGTGTGGCAGCTGCCACTTTTAGCTGCAAATTTTCTTGGTATTGCCCAAATTGATAATTGGCGGTGGGAATGTCTAGGCTTTCAATATGCGCCCTGACATTGTTTAACACCCGATCGTTGTCAATCCCTTTAATATCGACTTCTGCTGCGTGCACTTCAAACAAAGCCAATGACAAGAGAGAGAGTAAAAATAGCGTTCTAAAAAAAGGTTGATAAAAGGACAAAACGTCTCGCTTTTAAGATAAGGTGATATTTGAAAGTGCAATAACCTTAACAATATAAAAATAATTCGATGTACATTCTACAATAGCCCTGCGCCACTGTATTGCACAAAATACGTATTTACACTTGGTCAGCCGGTCATGTTGCATTACTCTTATAGGATGTTTTAAGTTTACATTAAGTTCATATGTCTGACCCGATAACGCCACACTCATTAAATAAACCCGTTTGTATTGTCACCGGAGGAAGTTTCGGTATAGGTGATGCAGTATGCGAAAAGTTTAGAACTGAAGGTTACACAGTGATAAACCTTGATATTCAAGCCAATCCAGCACAATCAAAAGCAATAGACTGGCGTAAGTGTGATGTGTCAGTATCGTCTCAGGTTAGCGAGTGTATTCAACACGCGATTAAGCAATATGGCACAGTTAACTGCCTTGTTTCAAACGCAGGCATACATTTTTCTGGAAACATAGAAGACACCAATGAAGATGATTTTGAACGAATATTTGGCTTAAATGTAAAAGGTGCTATCGCGGCGACTAAAGCGGTGCTGCCACAAATGAAATCACAGCAAAACGGTGTGATTTTATATATGGCCTCTGACCAAGCACTTATTGCTAAACACAACTCGTTTGTGTACAACATGAGCAAAGCTGCACTGGCCTCAATGGCCAAAACGACGGCTTTGGATTACGCTAAATATCAAATAAGAGCCAACGCTATATGCCCTGGGACCATAGAAACCCCTCTTTATCACAAAGCTATCAATAACTATGTCACTCAGTCTGGTGCCAATATTGAGCAAGTACATGCTGAAGAAGCGGCGCTGCAACCCATAGGACGACTTGGAAAAGCTAGCGAAGTAGCCGCTTTGACCTATTTTTTAGCCACTGATGAGGCCAAGTTCATTACTGGCAGTTTGCAAGTGATTGATGGCGGTTATACGGCGCAATAGTGCGTCTATCAATATGACTGAGTCACACCACAAAATTATCGATCCACATCTGCACTTATTCAATTTAGAACAAGGCGATTACGCTTGGCTTAAACCCCAAAACCCACCTTTTTGGCCAGACAAGCATATTATAAACAAAAATTTTGTGGAAGCAGATGTATGGATGTATCCACCTCAGCAACTGGCTGGATTTGTGCACATCGAAGCAGGCTTTGACAATCACCAGCCTTGGCGAGAAATAGACTGGCTACAACAGCATTGCGCCCTCCCTTTTTCATCGGTGGCCTTTGCCGATATCACCGCCACAACTTTTGCTGAACATATCGAGTTGTTAAAACAACGAAAATCAGTGGTAGGTATTCGGCATATTCTCGATGAGCAAGCTGAAAAAATTCTAAAATCCGAATTGATAGATCAACACTTCGCACTGTTATCAAAATATGAATTTAGCTTTGATGCGCAGTTATCACTGCTAGATGCACCCGCTATCGAACAATTATTTACATTGGCAAACAAACATAAAGCAGTGCGGATCATCATTAATCATGGAGGATCGCCACCAACAATGAACGCTATTGATGCACAAAAAAAGTGGCAATTAAATCTGCAAAAATTGGTTAAGTGTGAAAATGTCGCGATTAAATTATCAGGCTGGGAAATGTCGAATAGAGCCTGGCAACCCCAGCATGCCGCGAATGTAGTACAAGACTGCATAGCAACATTGGGCGATACAAGAGTGATGTTAGCCAGTAACTTTCCACTGTGTTTGTTATCAATGTCCTACGCTGAACTGTGGAATACTTACGCAGCATTGCATAAAATAAGTGCTGAATGTTTTGAAAAAATCACTTTTAGTAATGCTAAAAGTTGGTACCGTTTACCTTGAACAAAAACCTACATTTTCTCCAATCGTTCATTGATACATTCATAAGAACCCATCTCAAACTCTCGACAAATCCATGGGCGATTCTCATAGATAGAACACATTAATGTATCTCGGTCTAAAGCGGAACACCAACCATCGTCTAAGCGCAGCATAGTTTCACTCCCATGTTCATCAACATGAATATGTTGACTAGGCACACCCGTATCTGAGATGAGCATCACTTCTAAACTACAACAACATGCCTTGCAGTTGGAACATGTCACTTCTGTAGGGGGGATATTTTTTACTTCAATCATACCAAACGTTCATGCATTAAGTTATTGCTAGGATACGCTAGATAATAAATATTCTCGAGCTCACTGAATACTCTATTTGAGTAAAACCTGCACTGAGTTACATAGGGCGCTAGTTATCCCTTTAAAACTCGGTAATAATCACCTCACCAGAATGACTAGAGTGCCTTTTTTGAATTACTTAAACCTTAGTGAAAATTCTTCTACTTATATACAAAGCTCGTTGAAAGCTGGCGTACTGTCTATCATGATGAACAAGCCAAAGAAATTAAATGGCTGGACAACCGAAATGATGGAGGCCTTTGCGACAGCGTTTGAAAACGCAGCTAAAGATGAAGCCACTAAAGCCGTGATTTTCTCCGGAGCGGGGGATTATTATTCAGCAGGTGTCAATCTAGGTGGCACTTTAAAACTAATGGCACCTAAAAAACTGCATCAATTGATTGTTGAACATAACCAAAGCTTATTTGATAAGTTTCTAACATTCCCCAAACCTATTTTGGTCGCAGTCAATGGCCCTGCTATTGGTGCCAGCGTGACTTCAGCCACGTTGTGCGATGCTATTATTGCGGCTGACACATCAACATATTCAACCCCTTTTGCCGCACTGGGGATTACACCAGAAGGGTGTTCTAGTATTCAGTTTGCAACACTGCTGGGAGAAAAGAATGCGCAGCGGATGTTAGGAAATGAAGGCTGGAAGCCCAACGCACAAGAAGCCCTCTCTATTGGTTTGGTTCAATGGGTTGTGCCAAAAAGTCAGCTACAAACCGAGGCCCAAAAAGTTGCTCAGCAATGGGTGACTGATGGCCGCAGCCGCAAAATTTTAGGTGGCATTGCCTTATCAGAATTACAGGCGGTTAATAAACACGAATCAATCGAGCTTGCTAACCGATTTTTAGGCGCTGAATTTTTAAGAGGTCAATTCACGTTTCTATGGCGAAAAAAGAAACACTTACAGTCTATGGTATTTTTGATACTTTGGTTGCTTCGGCCCCTGTGGAAGCAGTTTTTATGATAGAAATATTAGCTTTCAAAGCCACTCAAGCCTTCAATTAGTTATCGTGAATATTCTTCTAAACCCACTTTGACATCGGTGACTAATGCCTATTTTGCTACCTAACCAGAGCACAGGTTACTTAGGTGTGTAGCGACAATAAAAATTATCCGTAGCTGTTAATGTTTGCCCGTAAGAGTGTTTTGAAACATTAAAGTGCATGTAGCTAAAATATAGATAGGAAAGTTAGGAAAGTTAGGAAACCCAATGATAACGGCACTTACAAGGCGATTATCTAACTTTCCTTCAGTACATCTAAGTTTATGCTTGTTTTTAGGTGTTAAGTAACAATTATTAACTGTCATTTTTTAGATCCACTAGTGCCATTATGTATCTAAATTATTTCTATATGTTTCAATCATTTAGATTGACAATAAAGTACATACTTTCGGTCACTTCTTAGTCAGTGACCGACTGGCTCCTGTGAGCTACCAACGGTTATTCGACTAATCGTAGTCGACCAGCCGCTTTGCCCAAGTTAGCGGTCATAGCAATTTATTGTGGTTTAGTCTCCTTTGAGCGAATTGCAGACAGTCAGGACTTTTTAAACAATTGACGCTTTTTGCTAATTTCAGACATTCAACTATCTAAAGTTTACTGACCCTAGAAGTTTTACTTTGCTACCTGGTTGT
>Ga0209712_10002303_pt1 | contig 15797 bp, 14 predicted proteins | sample ArcOceMetagenome_FD_187443 | JGI IMG/M metagenome (GOLD analysis project Ga0209712, IMG submission 187443) | Marine eukaryotic phytoplankton communities from Arctic Ocean - Arctic Ocean - Greenland ARC118M Metagenome (SPAdes) (version 2) | ecosystem: Environmental > Aquatic > Marine > Oceanic...
CCAGATTTAAAATATTGGGAATTTTTTGCAGCTAGGCCTGCGAGAGATTGGGATTTTATTTTGGAAATGTATGATTCCTTTATGGTCAAACAAAGGATTGATACTAGTGATTGGGAATACCTATTTCGGTTGACGCCTGAGTTTAAAATTCGTGTTTTATTGTACGCTGAAAATATTGATTTTTTAGATGCGGATGATAAAATATCAGCATCGGATTTTGTGGTGAATAGTATCATCGGTGAGGCTGACAAAATTGACTATGTAGATTCGATTGAGTTTATTCCATTCGTTGATGATACGCAGGAAGATGATATTAAATCTTTATTGGAAATGAAATTTGAGTTTGAGAGTTTGGTGGATCAATTGTGATTGGTTAACCGAATTAGGGTTTTCGGATCAGCGACTGGCTTCGAGCCAGTCGCTGGAAGTCCCCACTAAGTTGACGACATTAAATTATTATTTCTCCTCTAACCAATCAGCCACTAATGGCCAAATTTCCGCTCTGGAATTTCTAGACTGCAAAACCCGACTATGGTTGTAATCTTCTTTAAAACCATTTTCGATAGAACAAAAAAGTAGTTTGTTTTTAGGATTTTGAAAAGCATCTAAAAACATTTCACAGCCGATCTTTGGCGCAATCAAGTTATCTCCTTTTGCACAAATGGAAAGAATCGGAATTTTGATTTTCGACATTTCTTTTTCATAATCTATTCCATTCATTCCGATAAATTTTTTAGTTAAATTCCAATTATACCATTGCTTCATAAAAAAATTGTCTTCGTCATGGGCCTTACCAAACATCTTTGCGGGGGAATAACCTAACAATGCATTTATATATTTCCCGAGCAAAAGTTGCAAGTGATTTTTGGAGCTATAATTAGCTCCAAATGCTTGACCTCCAAACATTACAATTCGGTTGACTTTTGGAATATATGCTGGATAAGTGACTAAAAAAATGGAAAGGCAAATTCCTCCTCCGCTATGCGTGATGCTATCTATCTGATTGATTTTTAAGGTTTTAAATAAAAAATTAAAAACTAAAGGGTAATCATCTGTTCCGATATTTTCAAAATTGATGGGTTTATTGGAAGGAGAACTGTGGCCATGATTTCGCCATTCCATGATCCAACAATTATATCCTTTTGTGGCAAAATATTGGGAGATGCTTAGGCAGATTCTTCGGTCGGAGAATGTGCCATGGTTGAGGAAAATATTTTTGGAGGCTTCGCTTTGTGGAGAAGAAATTTTCCAAAGTGCGATGAATTCATTGCCTTCCGTTTTTACTTTGTAGAGTTGTTCTTGTGTTTCCATTTTTTTGCTTTCAAATATCTGTAATGCGATTGGAACCGTGTCATGGGTAAAAGAGGAAAAATTATAACAATATAATTACATTTTATTTTGAAAATAATATCCGTGGCACGGTCGGAATCGTGCCACGGGTAGGTGTTAAAGAGGAAGCGATCCACCGTTGGCATGAAGGGTAATTCCACTTACAAATCCAGCTTCTTTTGAGGCTAAAAATAAGTAGCAATGACCCATATCTTCAGGTGTTCCAATCCGCCGAACAGGAATCTGTGCGATGCCAGCAGCAACTACTGCTTCTGGCATAGAATCGGTCATGGCTGTTTTGATAAAACCTGGTGCAACTGCATTAACGGTGATTCCGTATTTTCCAACTTCTTTGCAAAGTGATCGAACGAAACCAGAGGTAGCAGCTTTTGACGCAGAGTAATTCGTTTGTCCAAATGCTCCAGCAACAGAGTTGATAGAAGAGGCACAAACGATTCGGCCATAACCTCCATCAATCATATGAGGGATGACAGATTTGCAGGTAACATAAAGTCCATTGATGTTAACATTCATTACTGAATTCCATTCATCATCTGACATTTTCATAAACGAGCGGTCTTTGATAATTCCTGCATTGTTGATGAGGATTTCGATGTGGCCGTATTTTTCTTTGATTTCTGCCACAGCAGTATCTACCGATTCTTTAGAAGTAATATCTACTTTTTGGTAAAAAATATTATGTCCTTCTTTGGAAAGTTCATCGACCGTATCTTGTCCATCTAGAATATCCCATAAGGCAACAGTTGCGCCTGCTTCACAAAATACTTTACAAATTCCTGCTCCGATTCCTCGAGCACCGCCTGTGATAATAGCTACTTGTCCTTCTAATTTTTTCATTAGTTAATTATTGTTTTTTAAATATGTTGATCAATTAAAATTGTATTTCCATCAGGATCGACGACTAGAAAACTCGCTGGACCGGTAGTGGTTTCATCTGCTTCAGTTTCTATCTTGATGCCTTTATTTTTAAGTTGTTTTTGAATATCTCGAACATCATCGTAGGAGTCCAAGGTGTTGACATCTTCATCCCAACCTGGATTGAAAGTGAGAATATTATTTTCAAACATTCCTTGAAATAATCCAATGACTGTTTTTTCATTCTTCATGATGAGATAATTTTTTTCAAGATCTCCTGCGAAAACGGAGAAGCCCAAGTGTTCATAAAACTCTTTGGAGGCATGAATATCTTTGACTGCTAGACTGGTTGAAAATGTTCCTAATTTCATGGTTTTTTCATTTTTATTTAGTGAAGCAATGTCTTTAATTTATAGGTAAAATTAATTAAAGGTGTTTAAGTTTTTTTTAATGTTAATCTGCTAAAATAGACCACCACGTTATGATCCGCCACCCAAATCAAATAATCCTACCGCATCCATTTCTAAACTTCCTAAATATAGTTTTCCATCAAATTCAATCGCACTAGTGAGGTGATGGAATACGCCAGTCGTATCTTGAAAATTATGGACAATTTTTCCTTCAAGGTTAATACCGATAATTATTCCATGAGGAGCAGCTTCTTCAATTTTCAGCATAGAGGCGGGGAGTCGTTTGACTACTTTTCGGATAAATGGTTTTTCATACATATCTTCGAATTGTTGGTTGTCCCGGATGGAAGGCATGGCCAGCCAAAAGATGCCGTCGCTAAAAGTGATATTGTCAGGATAGCCTGGAAGCTCATTGATGAAAATTTCCTTCTTTCCTTTTTTTGTCCCTTTTAGCCAATATTTGTTGATGACCATTCCCATGGTTTCATTGACCAAAAGATAATCTCCATCGGGTGAGATGGCGACACCGTTTGCGAAAAGTAAATTGGATAATTCTATTTTTGTTTCTTTGGTGGAAGGATTATAGCTGATTAATCTACCAGTTGGTTGAAGTTCCCATACTTCTTTTTCAATATTATGATTTCGTTGCGAAGCGTCGGTAAAATAAATTACGCCATTAGAAGCGATATCTAAATCATCTGCAAAAAATATTTTTGTTCCATCAACTTCGTCAGTTAGGACTTCAATTTTTCCTCGCGGATTGATGGATAGTAATCCTAAATATTCATCTGCTACAATTAAATTTCCACTCGTGTCAAATTGCATGCCTAGTGGTCGGCCATCTGTTTTGGTAAATTCAGAAACTTGATTTCCGTCCATCGAAAATTTCACAATTCGTCCGTCAGCATATCCTGTGTACAAAAAACTATCTGCGCTGATCGCAATTCCTTCTGGGCCGATACCTTTTCCTTCTAACAATTTTTTGGTGGATTGGAGTTGATCGTTTTTTTCGAAAACACCTTTTAACCTTGGGTTGGGTGGGGGAATGTAGGCTGCTGGCTCAATGTCAACTGGCCAAGCTAAAAGGTATAACAGTATAACTACAAAAATGGAAAAGAGTATTTTTAAGAAGTTTTTCATGAGTTTTGTTTTGGGTTTTGAATTCATGAAAATAAGAAAATTTTGGAATGAAATATTAAAACTAGGTAAATAAATGTGGGTGCTAACGCAAGGTTTTTGCACTCATGTTTATTCTGAAGCCTATTTAAATTAGTCTTAACTTTTTGGGACACAACCGGAAACTACTCCACCTGATATTTCATAATCTTGAATGGATAGCTATAAAAAATAAAATAAAACGCTACTGGATACTTCAATAGTTTTTGTAGCCAATAAACAAAATACAATTCAAACCATATTTTAGGATATCCATTCCAATGCCTTCTCCTGAAAATGGATCAATTAAACTGGCTGCATCACCAATCAGTAAAAATCGGCTGCCGAAATTTAATTTCCCAATAAACTCTAAAACAAATGGCAGGAGTAGCTTTCTTTTTTAGGTAGTTGTTGAAACCTTTTTCCTAGTTTTGGATTAATTCTATATAATTGATTGACCACATCTGGACTCAAAGTATCTCCACATATTTTATCTCGAGGAAAAGTATCTTTTTCTATGATACAGATTTTTAAACCTTTCCCAATCAATTAATAAGCACTTGTTTAATTTTGGATATTCGTTTCTTTAACTTAATGGCATTGAGAGCGAGTCGGGATTAGACGCGAATGGATTTAAGGAAAAATTAAATTACGATATTTCTTAATAACTCTCCATCTTCTTGTATTTTTACATTTCTTGAAAAGAGCTAATAATTTAAGGAAACGGATATTTTTATTTATGAACAAAATACTTTCGCAATTGAGCCAACGAACAAAACTAAGCATTTTTCTTCTTCGAATAGTTTTGATATTTTTTCTACAATTTTCATTATTTTCTTTCTCTGATGCACAAATAAATTCAGTCGATTTTTTTGAAGAAGTGAAAATAAAAATAGATGATAATATATTTTCTACAAAAAAAGATACTCAATTATGGCAAGGTGAAAAGCATCTTCATTTTGAATATAGAAATATTAAAGCGGTGGCTGAAATAGAGATTTTCCCCTCTAAATTATATCCAATACGAGAGCTTCATCTCCTGCCTTCAAAAGATTATGAAGTTTTAGACAGTATTGTAAATGTGAATAACACGCATTTTAGATTTAAGGTGAGATTCACTCAATTGACGATTAGTAAGTATTTGCAATTTACTTTTTCCATCAAGTCTGACATTTTTTTAAATCCATATATTGAAGAAGTAAAATTGTTTCAGACTACTTCAACTACCGCTTTTTTAAACCCTACCGATGATCGATTATTTATTGGAGAGGAAAGAGCTTTTAAGGTAGAAACGAATCGACCGAACAACATTGTTTTTTTTAGTCAATGGACGAGAGATGAAAAAATTAATTATAAATTTTCTCGAAAGCAAGATGGATTATGGATTCATCTTTTGCCTACTGCTTCAGGAATTCAACGATTGAATGTTCCCGTTAATTTAAAAGTTCCAAACTTTGATGCGGAGACTCGAAAGTTAAATTATGACTTGCCCCCTTTGGAATTTGAGTTTGAAGTAAAACAAAGCAAGCTTGTTTTCTTGAATACAAATCGCAAAGAAATCACTTTAAAATCTGATTTGCAATCGGAGGGAATAGAAATTGAATTAGATTATCATCCTTCTCTAAAATTAAAAAAAACGTATCGGTTAGAGCAGCAGGAAGAAAAAGGAGGTTGGCTGATTGGGGAAATTTTTACCCGAAGCGTTTTGTCAAATGGTCGAGTACTTTGTTGGTTGCGTCCCTTCAATTATCATCGACAATCGGATGGTTATCTTTATATAAAAGATGGCGATCTCGCAAGGTTTATCACTAATTTTAATATCACTCCTCCAATGCGAATTGATAAAATTACGGTGGTTACGAAGAAAGGGAATTCGAGCAAAGATAATATAGTTTATCCTGGAGAAACGGTAGAAATAAAGGTTCGTGGGGAAGGGTTATCTAAATCGAAATTAATTTTTGAGGGTTTAACTGAAATCCAATCAGACACCTTGTTGAGAACAGAAAACGAATTAATTTTTTTGGCAAAAATTCCAATGAACATAAATAAATCAGTAATTGAAATATTTAATTGGGGGAAATCAATTGGTCAACCACTCCAAGTTCAAGAATATCAAATACCTCATCCGTTGGATTTTGTAAAAATAAAAATTGAAGAAACACCTGACATTATTTTCTCCGAAATAGACCAAACCATTTTTACTCAAAAAACGATTCCGAATATTATTATCGCTTTTGATCCACATAAAATTGATGAGAAAAAAAGGTTATTTGGAAAACAGTTTTTGTCGGTGGAAGTAATTATTACCAGTAATACTAATCAACTTTTGGATCGGCAAACGATTCCAAATATTACCATTTGTCCAGGTGAAAATTCTCCTCGATTTGATTATTATGATTATCAAAATTGTCGTTTTGAAAATATTAGTTTGAATCAATACTTACGTCAAAAAACATTTGATTTGGAGGCATGGAGTAGGATTGAAATTGTCATTCAACATGATCGTGCAAAATATGGCGGACAAGGTTTTTATAAAAAAGCGGAAATCATTTTACGTCGGTCTAGTTCTTTTGATTTAGACGTTTCTTTTCCAGCAGGTTTGGTTACCAAAAGAGTTGGAACAGATGGTTTCGGTAGTTTGAGTGGAGTGAGTATGGCGATAATTGCGCAGTTTAGTTTTTATCATCCTAGGAAAATTGCGAAGACTCGACCGTTCAAAATCGGAGCAGGCTTCTTGGCATTGAATGCATTTAATTTTGCAGAAAATGCAAGCAATCGAGATGTTGGAATTGTATTGTTAGGAAGCCTTTATCCTATTCAAAGAAAGCAGCGGAGCAAGTTTAGTTTTCCGTTATTTTTAGGTGGCGGATATTTTTTGTCGGAGGGGAAGTTTTTCTATTTGATTGGGCCGGGGATTCGTTTGAGGATATGATTTTTCTTGATACCCAACAAGCTATTACTGTTTTATTAATCTAAATGGAACTACATAATCTTCCGCAACAACTTGAATTAAATAAGTTCCTTTTGGTAAAAAGGCTATGTCGATATGATTTACTTTGTTTACTATTTTCTTCTGATAAACAGTATTTCCCAAGAGGTTATAAATGGAAAGATGATAATTTCTGATTTCTTCGAAAGAAATGATTACTCTATCTGTTGCGGGGTTTGGGTATAGCTGAATTTTATTTTTAAAATAAGAATTTTCAACCCTTGTGGTTACATCTTTTATACACCGAATAGCTTTCCCGTTATTTGCCACAGCAACTGAATTAGTTAACATATTATTAGCTGCAGCTAGCCTAAATACATTGCCTCTTGGGAAATTTCCGATCATACCAACCGGGGTCGAACTCCAAAAACAAGCGGATTGATCTAAGTCGTAGAAACCAGATGGATTCCCCCGAGTGCCACTCCCTAATCCTGTAAAACCACTTGAGTTGTCCACCGTACTATTAGTTTCTAGCCAATGTGTTGTTCCTATTTCTTTCATTTTACCTCCTGCTATAGATTCTCCACCAAGAAAATCTCTTAACGTTTCCCAATCTGAATTATCAGGAACATGCCAACTATTTGGACATACATTATCATTGCTGTAAGCTACATTCCAAGTATACAAACGGCCGTAGATATTTATGTTGTTGGTATCTTGATCATAAGGCCATTGATACAAAATAGTTGTGTCATTATTAATAGGTAAGGAGGTTGTTGGAATTTCAATGCCATTGTTAAATCTTGTTGTCTTTAGATTTTCTTGCATCCAAGTTTGTGCTCCTATCACAACAGAATTGTAGCTATTTCCATCAATATCAATTATGGTTCGAGCATTACTGGTTAAACTTACAAAAGAAAATATAACAATGAAATATATTTTATTTCTCATCAATTCTTGATTAAATTTTTAGTAAAAATTATTCTGTAACTCTATGATACTTTTCAATGTTTAAATAATCTATATTTAATTCTTCAATCTTTTCGACTCCCTTAGTTATTAAGGATTGGACTTCCTGTCTAATTTTATACGGAAAAAGAGGCAGGAAGAATAAGTTTATTCCTTTTACTATCCCATTTATTATTATTTGATTTTTGACTCCACAATGGTAGCAATCAATTTCATTTGGACGATTTGATGAGAATTTCATCTCGTAAATTCCTAGGCGCATCATTTTTATTTTTGGTTCCTAATGGTAGCCAACTTAGATATATCCCTTATATCTTTTTTTAATAAGATCATCTCAACCCTAATTAAATCAGAAATTCAGCTATATAATAACCACATAAATATACAGCATATTATTAAATTCTCTAGGTGAAAAAATATCACCAATCTACTTTTTATAATGCCCCACTCCTTGCTTAAAAAAATCCACCACCCACATCCATTCTCCCAAAAAAAAATCCCGAACTTTTGATAACTCAAACATTCGGGATAACCTTCTTTTCTTTATTTAAAAAAGTATCATATTTTAGATGCGACTGTCTTCGGCGCAACGTAATTTTTCCCTTCAATCATTGCCTTCGAAATAATCTCACAAAGGATCTGCGAAGTCCCTCCACCAATCTGTCCAAGTCTTGCATCTCGCCACATTCTAGCAATCGGATAATCTTCCATATACCCATAACCACCAAACATCTGCAAACATTCAAACGTAACCTTATCCGCCAATTGCGTACAAACTAACTTCGCCATCGAAGCTTCTTTTACCAAATATTCGCCTTTTCCAAAACGATCATAAAGACTGTAAACGAATATTTTTCTAGCTTCTATTTCTGAAGCTAACTGTGCAATCGTATGTCGTAAAACTTGGAAGCGATTGATTTTTTTTCCAAAAGCTTCTCGTTCATTCATGTATTTTAAAGTCAATTCCATCGCATGTTCTGAAGTAGCAACTGCACCAATTGCCATTGCCAATCTTTCCGAAACAAAATGCTCCATGATATATAAAAACCCTTTGTTTTCCTCCCCTAACAAGTTACTTACGGGCACTCGAACATGGTCAAATGCAATCTCTCCGGTGTCAGAAGCATGCCAACCTAACTTGTCTAATTTGGTAGCGATGACTCCTGCTCGTTCTCTTTCGATGACAATCATACTGACACCTTTTGGACCGAGGTCAGGATTAGTTTTGCAAGCAGCTACGATGTAATCGCTATTCACTCCACTAGTGATAAATGTCTTCGAACCGTTGATGACAAATTCGTCGCCTTCTCGAATGGCAGTCGTACGAAGTGCTTTGACATCGGAGCCGCCGAATGGTTCGGTGACGGCCATGCAACCAGTTAAAGTTCCTTCGCAGCCTGGGATTAAATATTTTAATTTTTGTTCGTGATTACCTTCGCCATTCACGTGAGTCATGGCCAAGAAAAAGTGTGCTCCGACACCTGCCGCAAATCCACCTGAGTTGACCTTTGCCATTTCTTCATGCAAGATTACAGAGTACCAAATGTCAGAATTCGATCCGCCATATTCTTCTGGCAATGCCAAACCGAAGTAACCCATGGCGCCCATTTTTTCATAAATCTCTTTTGGAATTTCTCCATCTTTTTCCCATTGGTCAATAAAAGGAATAACTTCTTTTTTGAAAAAATCACGAACCGACTGTCTAAATAAATGATGTTCTTCCTTGAAAAAACTTACTTCGGAATTTTCCTTGGAAGAGTTGTAAGTTGATTCTGCTTTTTTGTAATCCATGGAGTCGATCACCACTTTGGCAATAATCTCTCGCATGATTTCGGAAGAACCACCACCGATAGTTCCGACTCGACAATCTCGATACATACGAGCCATCGGGTAATCTTCCATGAATCCGTAGCCACCATAAAATTGCAAACATTGGGTCGCTACTTTTTCATTTAGCTCGGTGCAAATCAATTTTGCCATCGAACATTTTTTTACATCATAAATTCCTTTGGCGTATAATTCACAAGCGTGATAGCTGAATGCTTTGAGTGCTTCCACTTCGGATGCCAACTGCGCAATGCGATGGCGCAGTACTTGAAATTTGTTGATTGGTCGTCCGAAAGCAACTCGCTCAGACATGTATTGCAAAGAGTTTTCAATGGCTTGTTCCATCGCCACGACAGCGCAAGGAATAAAACACAGTCGCTCCAATTGCAATCCATTCATCAAATAATAAAAACCTGCTCCTTCGTCTCCCACTAAATTTTCCACCGGCACTTTTACATTATCAAAACTCAATTCTGCGGTATCAGAGGAATGCCAACCTAATTTTTTTAATTTTCGAGCAGAGACTCCTTCGGCATTTCTGTCGATGACCAAAAGACTTACACCTGCAGCTCCTGCGTCAGGATTTGTTTTGACGACGGTGATGATTAGGTCTCCGTATACGCCATTAGTTATAAAAGTTTTGGAACCGTTGACGATATAGTGATCGCCATCTTTGACAGCACGAGTTTGAATATTTTGTGCGTCAGAACCTGCGCCTGGTTCGGTGATTCCGATAGATGAAATCAGGTCTCCAGAAATTAGTCCTGGTAAGTATTTTTTCTTTAAAGCGTCGGAACCATATTTTGAAATGTAGGGACCAGACATATATTGCACCACTTGTTGGGTGATGATAAATCCGCCGGAGTTGACTCTTCCCAATTCTTCGTTGAAGACTACGTCGTAGAAAAAGTCTAATCCTGATCCGCCATATTCTTCTGGGTAGGAGAGTCCGAGGAAACCCATGTCGCCCATTTTTTTCCAAACGTCCCGAGGGATGCGGCGGTCTTCCTCCCATTGGTCGATTTGGGGCTGGACTTCTTTGTCGATGAAGGCGCGGAGGGATTGGCGGAAGAGTTCGTGGGATTCGGTGAAATTTTTATTGGTCATGATGTATTTTTTTTAAGTTTCTATTTAGTTGATTTTAATAATCGGAAAGCTTCTTCCGCATTTTCAATATTTTCAAGTTTTCCAACTATCCTGCTTTTTCCGGTTATGAATCTTCTAGTTAATATTTCGGAGGTAGGATTATTATTTACTTCAAAATTAATTGAACTATGAGTAGTATGTTTTTGAAGTTTAATATTTATAATATTACTTCTGTCAATTGCAAAAATTTCTGATTTCCTATCAGAAGGGTATAGGTAAATTATTCTTTCTTGAGTAATGTAATATTCTAACTTTTCTTTCTTTTGTAAATTACGTTTTACCATTCTATGAATTATAAATAGCATCAAAGAATAAGAAAGTGTAGCAATTATAAATAGTATCAAGGAATAAGAAAGGACATAAACACAAATAATAGGAAGTAAAATTAAATATACAAGATCTTGAAGGCCGAACTCTTTAAGTGGATTATAAGCTTTCTTTTGTATTAAGTTTTTACCTTTTTTTCTTGCTCCACTTTGCCATAAAATAGTTTCCCCTTCTTCCAAGAAATTAAATTTATCATCAAAGGGAGCATCTAAAATTTGTTGATCCATTTTTTTGCAATAGTGAGTTTTTTTGAAAATGTATTTATGTTGATTCGTAATTTCTTGCTCTAAAGAATAGTAAATATTAGATAGTAGTTTTGGTCTTTTTTGGAAAACCGACTTACATAAACCCTTTCAACACTTTATAAAGTCCCATCCGATCGCCACTCAAATGCTCCATCCCATCCACATAAAGCGTCACCCCACCAACATAACTCGACAAAGGCGAAGACAAAAACATCACCGAGTTCGCCACATCTTCCACCGTCCCAAAACGTTTCATCAAATTCTCTTCTTTCGCTTGGGTGAAGAATTTTTTCATTGGAGTAGGGTAGGTGTCAAGACCAGAGGAAGCAATCGTTCCAGGTGCAATGGCATTGACTCGAATATTATATTCTGCCCATTCCTGACTCAAAGTTTTCGTCAAATTTTCTACGCCTGCTCGAGCGGCACCCGTATGTGCCATGCCTGGAAATCCACGCTGGACGTTCGCAGTAATATTTACAATCGTTCCATTTTTCTGTGGGATAAAAAACGTTTTCGCCATTTGTTGCGAAACGTAAAATGTGCCGTTGAGATTATTATTGATGACAGCGGCCCAACCATTGGGAGAAATTAATTCGGCAGGTGCAGGGAATTGACCGCCTGCGTTGTTGATTAAAATATCTAATTTTCCATGTTCGGATTTGATGTAATCGGCCAATGCTTCGATGTCTTCGACTTTTCGAATATCACAAGGTTTGCCGTCGCATTTTCCAAACTCAGAAAGTTCGACGACTGCTGCTGCGAGTGGTTCTTCTTTTCGAGAAGCGATGGTTACACTTGCGCCGAGTTCTAAATATTGTTTGGCGATGCCGTAGCCGATTCCGCTTCTGCCTCCTGTGACGAGGACGTGTTTATTTTTGAATAGATCTTTTTGGTACATTTTATTGATTTAAAATATTAGTTGAAGCTCACTTCACAATCTCCAGTTAAAAAAAGATCCTGTTGAATGAGTCCAATGCATTTTTTTTCGTTTTCAGTAAATTGAATTTTCATTACTTCTTGAATTTGTGCATTATTCTGTTCGAGTAGTTCTAAAGTATTCCAATTTAAAATAGTAACAGTCCAACCATCTTGGATTAATAAGATGTCGAGTCTTCCTATACCTTCGACCATCTTGTTTTTTATTTTATAAAATCTTACTTCATTAAAACCACTAAAATTTTCTGGGTCATCAATCAGTTTTTGACTATTTCTTAAATTAGTAATATGATTAGAAATTGAAATTTTTCTCTTGATAGGAATACCTGTGACTAAATTCCATTTATAATGATAAACGATTTCCAATTCTTCAGTTTTGAATTTTACTCTTTTAAAATAGAAAAAAGGAGAACGATTTACAATCAAGAATAAGATAGTAAAAGAGAAGAAAATAAGAATTACCTTTTTTATCATCCAGTTATTTTTAATCTCGAAATGGAATATTTAGCATTGTCCTTGCCTCCTCAATCGTTGCAATCTCTCGACCCATCATCCCTGCTAACTTCACTCCCCATTCCACACATTCTCCATTCGACTTTGCCATCTCATTATTCGGTAAATAAAAATTATCTTCCAAACCAACTCTAAAACTTCCGCCCATCGTACAAGCCACCGCAGCCATTTGCCATTGCTTTCGACTGATCGCAATTGCTTGCCAATGTGCTCCTTCTGGCACTTGTTTGATTTGATGAATGAGGTTTTCAGTCGTCGCAGGAATGCCACCCAGAACACCCATCACGAGTGAGTAAACGGCATTGTCAGGAATCAATCCCATGTCTCGAAGTGGTTCCACATTTCGTATATGCCCCGTGTCGAAACATTCCATTTCAGGAACGGTCCCTGCTTGATTCATGATGTCCACCACATATTGCATCGTGCTAAATGAATTTTCAAAAACCCCTTCAAAATGGAATTTTTTGGATCGCTTCGAGTAGATCGCATAATTCATACTTCCCATATTGAAGGCTGCCATGTCGGGAGCAGTTGGAATAATATGATTCATTCTATCCTCTTTGGACAAGCCAAGTGCGCCGGTCGAAAAGTTGATCAGTACATTTGGACAAAGATTCCGAACTTCTTCTTTGATCGCTTGAAAAACTTCCAATCGCCAACTTGGAACACCATTATCTTCGCGTGCATGAATATGTAAAATACTTGCGCCTGCATCGACTGCTCTTTTTCCTTCTGCTGCTATTTCTTGGGGCGTATATGGAATGGCTGGACATTGACTTCGAGTAGTTGCAGCGCCAGTTAAAGCTGCGGACAAGATTAATTTTTTCATATAGTAAACTTAGATTAATTTTTTAGGTTGGAAAATATACCACTTTAATAACGCTACCGCTAATGTTAATGATTTTACAAATGTATTGGAGTAGAATTTTAAGCCATAAAACCACCATCGATAAGAAGATGATGGCCATTGACATAGGTTGAGTCTTCGCTGAGTAACCAGACAATTGCTTTGGCAACTTCTTCAGGTTGTCCGATTCTTTTCATTGGAACTCGAAATTTCGTACTATGGTCAAGGATACTTTGAGGGACATTATCCAAAATAGGCGTTTGAATGAAACCTGGGCAAACAGCATTTGTCCTAATATTTAAACTTCCATATTCGGCAGCAACAGATTTAGTCAAGCCAATTACACCATGTTTAGCTGCGGAATAAGAACTGCCACCAGGCATTCCATTCAGTCCTGCAAGAGAAGCAACATTGACAATTCGTCCACTACCTTTTTGTAACATGCATTTTAATTCTGCTTGAAGACAGAGGAACACACCTGTTAAATTGATGTCCATCATTCGTTTCCAATCTTCAAGTTTTATTTCATGAAGCGCACTTGGAACACCTCCGATTCCAGCATTATTTACTGCCAAATCTAATGCGCCTTCCGTGGTGAAAATTTCCATCACGACAGCATCTACTTGTTCTTTTTTGGAAACATCTAATTGGAAAAATTTTGCTTGGCCTCCTTCTTTTTTTATTCGGTTGACGGTTTCTAATCCTTCCGTTTCATTGATGTCGGTGACCATTACTTTTGCTCCTTCTTTTGCTAAAGCAATTGCAGTAGCTCTTCCGATTCCAGTTGCAGCGCCAGTTACTAAGGCTATCTTATTTTCGAGTTTCCTCATATTTGTTTTAATATTTTTTATTTTAGATAGTTAATATATAACATATTATAAAATGTTAATTGATTTTTTACGAGATACTTTTCGTTTGATTTTTCTTTTCAAAAAGAACAAAAAGCGACTTTAAAATTTCTGGTGTGTACTTCTCAGGAATATCATGGCCCATTCCATCTAAGATTAAGGAAGTAGAATTTGGAATCATCGGTCCATATTTTTCAGCATGATTGACTAAAATTAAAGTGTCGTCCGTTCCATGAATAATCAAGGAAGGGATATTTAAGTTTTTCAATTCCTCATATCTCGAACCAGATTTTTTGATAGCATAGCCATGTTGATCGGTAGCTTTTGGGTTGTTTCCATTTCTGTTTTTTATTTCATAATAAAATTGTTGCAAATTGGATTTCGGATCTAATTCGTAATTACCTTTCCCCTTTAAAATCTGTCGAATGCCATATTGGAATTTCATTTTCGTCTTATCTTGATCCATCGTTTTTTTATAGCGAAAAATTAATTTGGTCAAATTAAGTAAAAAAGGTTTGGGCATATCTGTTAATTTTTTATCAAAATAAAAACCCGTTGACATAATCGAAGTGAGCGACAAAATTCGACTGGGATAGTTAATTGCCAAACGTTGACAAATCATTCCTCCCATCGATGAACCAATGACATGTGCTTGGTCGATCCCTAAGTGATCCAAAACTGCGATGCCATCAGTTGCCATTTCTTTCAAGGTGTATTTGCTGTTTTCTCCCCAATTTTTCATCCAATCTGACTGTCCAATTCCTCGGTTGTCATATCGAATGACTCGGTAGCCTGCGTCCAAAAGAGGTTGGTAAAAATAAGCTTGCCACTCTAGTAAAGTTTGGGTCAGCCCATTTACTAACAATATATTTACATTTTTGCAATTTTCATTTTCTAGGACTTCGTAGCAGATTTTAATATCTCCATTTTTGGCAAAACCACTTTTTCCAGGCATTAATTCTGGAAGGTCGGAAGTCATGACTGCTTGGATGGTTTCGTTGAAATTAGCAGGGGGATGAGGCGCGGAACTAATCATCCAGTTGCGGATGGTTAAGAGTAAAAAGAGTACCACTCCGATTGAAATTAATATTGTCATAGTAGCTGGTCGCTTTAGCTGCCCGCCAAAAAAGGAGCGCAGCGAACTTTTTTTAAATAATATTAAAAAATTAAGTTGTCCTAAAAAAATGGATAAAATCATCCAGGACAAAAAATATTTGCAGAAAAATAAATAAAACTTTAGGTTTTTGATTTCATCAAATTGCTTATTGCTTTGCTTATTGCTTTTCTTATTGCTTTTCTTATTGCTTTTCTTGTTTTTTTCTTGTTTTTTTCTTTCAAAAAAGTCGCTGCGCTTCTTTTTTGGCGGGCAGCTAAAGCGACCCGCTACTCGAAAACTATTGTTTCAGAAGCTGCGTGCCATGATTCCAAGTTATCTTGGTA
>Ga0209712_10002304_pt1 | contig 15791 bp, 15 predicted proteins | sample ArcOceMetagenome_FD_187443 | JGI IMG/M metagenome (GOLD analysis project Ga0209712, IMG submission 187443) | Marine eukaryotic phytoplankton communities from Arctic Ocean - Arctic Ocean - Greenland ARC118M Metagenome (SPAdes) (version 2) | ecosystem: Environmental > Aquatic > Marine > Oceanic...
GCGCTCCAATCATTGGTACTAATACCGCGGATGCCCCAAGCGTTGGTAGCAATACCTGCGCTGGAACCATTGAGTCCGGGAATCATTGGAATCAAATCATTAATCGTATCCACGCCTGTGTTGGCGACCATCTCTGCACTAAAGGCCGAAATAGCAACGGGCACATCTTGGACACTTTCACTGCGCTTTTGCGCGGTAACTATAATTTCTTCAAGACCTACTTCACTGGCAGATAATGGCCCAGACAATGCGGCTATGGTGGCGGCGATACAGGTAATCGCTGATCGATAATAGGGTTTATTCGACATCAAACTGTCCTCATATTTTTAGAGTTTATGGTCAGCGAATAGCCCATTTCAGCTACTCTACGTCTACCTAAACTAGCTTGTGCCGATTTAAAACTGGCAACATTGGCCACTATGGCCAATAGGCTGTCATTTCTGGCCAGTGTGTTTAGTCGCTCTTGAGCTGATCTAGAAGCCTTAAAACTAAAAGCCTTGCAACTAGAGCCGCTTATCATTGATACCAAGTAGGTCTAATACCAACTAAAGAGCATAAAGAGCATAAAGAGCATGAGGATATTTTTTAAGTGAGGGGTTTAACGACAGCACGGTGCCGACCATTAATGCCATTGAACAAAAACAGGCACTAAGATCGGGGTACAAATTTAAGCGCCAACCCATTATTGCACCAGCGCTGGCCTGTTGGCTTGGGGCCATCATCAAACACATGGCCCTGATGCCCACCGCAGCGGGCACAGTGGTATTCGGTGCGGGGCCAGACCATTTTAAAGTCTCGCTTGGTCTCTACATGCTTTGGGATATGGTCATAAAACGAAGGCCAGCCGGAGTTGCTCTCATACTTGGTCTCTGAGGTGAACAGAGGCAGATCGCAACCTGCACAGATGTACTCTCCGTCGCGGTGCTCATCATTCAGGTCGCTGGAGCCACGTCGCTCTGTGCCCTCTTCCCGTAAAATATAGTACTGCCCTTTAGTGAGGATGTTTTTCCACTGGCTGTCGGGGCGAGTTATTTTCTCTATATTATCTATAGCCCAGCTTTGGGCCGAAGCAGCCGCGGCGGCAAAACCAAGCCCTAGGCGCTGTATCCAATGACGTCGATTCATGAGATTTACCTCTTTCTCTTAATTTTAACTACTTTTCTAAATGAGCCTTCTAGCTTTTAGATTAAGGAGCCTTCTAGCTAAGACCGCACATTTATTTAATTAACGCCCGGGGGATGCATAATCGGTTCGCCCGGGGACTGCTTTAAGAGTATTTTAAGCTGCGATATAAGGCCGCCGGCCAAGATCAAACCACAGCCTAACAACTCTGGCCCAGTAAGGTATTCATCTAACAACCACCAGCCACAGAACGCGGCAAATACAGATTCAAAGCTCAAAATAATAGCCGAGTGAGAGGCCGGCGCTGTGCGCTGCCCCACCACCTGCAAGCAAAAACCTAGCCCAGACGACAATATACCCACATAGAGCAGTGCAACACCGGCATCTAAAATGCCCTGCCAGTCCCAGACTTCAAAGATCGGAATCATGACCCCGGTGATAACTGTGGCGATAGAAAACTGCACGAAAATCAATCTAAACGGTGAGGTGTCGTTGGCAATAATGCCGGTAAAAATTATGTGTAGGGCAAACAGCAGCGAGCTGCCCAGTACCAGCAGATCACCAACAAAGAATTCGTCACTGTCGATTTGGCTTAAAAAGAATAAACCAAATAGGGCTAGGCCAATGCCCACCCAGGTGGGCCATTCGGTTTTGTTGCGAAACAACAAACCAATCACCGGCACAAACACTAGATAAATACCGGTCAAAAAGCCCGCGCGGCCTGCCGTGGTATAGACCATGCCCCATTGCTGCAGCAACATACCCGACGTCAACACTAGGCCCAGCAGTGCGGCGTTTCTGTTGGTTTTGTTGAAGGCAAAAATCTTTTTCGGCTTCTCCATCAAAAACCATATAGGCAATATGGCCAGTGCACCGATCAAAAAACGCCCGAAGGTAAACGTCACTGGGCCAATATGGTCCATACCAGAACGCTGGTAGACAAAGGCGAGGCCCCAGATAAAGGCTGTTAGTAGCAGAATTAAATCTGCTTTGAAGTCGGATCTTAGGCTCATGGAATTTTCTTTTTTTATTATTTGGCTTTCTATTTTTTTGTAGCTATTTAGTCATTTGGTTGCAGATGCTGCACAAGTAGCTGCAAGCTTTCAACTCCGCGAAACTCATTGATATCTAAACGATAAACGCAGTGTACAACGCCGGCATTGAGATTAGGCCACACGGCAGTATCAATATTAAACCAGATTGCGTCTATACCTAGTTCAGGTTGGCCCTCGGGAGCCAGTACCAGCTTGAGATGTTTTTCGCCAACAATACGCTGCTGCTGAATGACAAAGTTGCCTTCAAAGCAGGGCTCGGGAAACAGCTGACCCCAGGGACCCGCCTCGCGCAATAGTTCGGCGGTCTGTTTGCTGAGCTGCTTAGGAGTCAGCGGGCCATCGGTAACCAGTTTGGCCTGCAGATCATCTTCGCTTAGGGAGCTGGCCACTTGCTGCTGAAAGGCTCGGGTAAAATCTTCTAAACGATCTTCATCTAAGCTCAAACCCGCTGCCATGGCATGGCCACCAAACTTGGTTATTAAGCCGGGGTTTTGCGTGGCGACGGCATCTAGCGCATCGCGAATATGTAGGCCGGGGATAGACCTGGACGAACCCTTGAGTTCGCCGCTCTCACCCCGGGCAAACGCCACTACTGGGCGGTGATATTTTTCTTTAATACGGGAAGCCAACAGCCCAACTACGCCTTGGTGCCAGTCCTCTTGAAACAAACACAGAGCCGCGGGCATACTGGTGGGGTCCATAGAAAACTGTTCAACAATCGCCAGCGCCTCGCGCTGCATGCCGGCTTCAATAGTTTTACGGTCCTGATTAAGGTCGTCCAGAGCTTGGGCGGCATGTAAGGCTTGCTGGTGGTCTTCGGTTAGCAGGCACTGAATACCCAGAGAAATATCGTCTAGGCGACCCGCTGCATTGAGTCTGGGACCTAAGGCAAAGCCCAAATCAGTGGCTACTAGTCGCGCAGGATTTTTGCCCGCTATACGCAATAACGCCTGTATACCAGGTCGTGATCGTCCAGCGCGAATTCGTAATAAACCCTGATACACCAGCGCTCGGTTAACCTGGTCCAGAGGCACTACATCGGCCACTGTGCCCAGAGCTACCAAGTCTAACCAGTTGGCCATATTGGGTTCTGGGAGCTGTTGCTGGGTAAACCAATCCTCTTTGCGTAGCTGCCCGCGAAAGGCACTCAGCAGATAAAAAGCAACGCCGACACCGGCAAGATTTTTAGTGGGAAATTCACAACCCGGCTGGTTAGGGTTCACTATGGCCGTCGCAGCGGGTAACACCGCACCGGGAAGATGGTGATCGGTAACAATAACCTCTATACCTAGAGTATTTGCTCGCGCCACACCCTCAACACTGGAGATGCCATTGTCGACGGTAATAATAAGATCGGGAGATTTTTGCGCAGCTAAGTCTACAATTTCTGGGGTTAAACCATAGCCGTAATCAAAACGATTGGGCACCAGAAAGTCGACGGTCTTAAAGCCCATAGCGCGCAGAGCCAATACCATAAGTGCCGAGCTGGTGGCTCCGTCGGCATCGAAGTCACCGACTATTAAAATGCTTTCTTGCTGATGAATGGCCGTAACCAAACGGCTTACCGCGGCGGCGATGCCCTGCATGGCTAGTGGCGCTGGAAGACAGCTGAGTTGACGCTCTAGGGCCTGCTGATCGCTGACACCACGAGATTGGTAAATACGCTGTAATAGAGGGTCGAGCTGCTCAGAAAAGTCGCAGCCACTAAGATCTACAGGTCGTGTTGCGATTTGCATAGGATTGTCGATTTAAGAGTCTGTTTAAAAGTCTATTTAAAAAGTCTGTCTAAAAAATACTGCTTTAAAACGCTTGTTTATAAGTAGCCAGCTTGCTTACCAATAAGGTAACTAACCCAACCCAGCGCCGCAACTATCGACCAGATACCACCCAGCAATATCAAACCACGAAATGGCTTGCGCTCGGTTTTGTTAAAGCCGCTGTTTAGGTACTTCTCGACCCGCTTCATATCTTCAGCAGATAGCTTATTGTCTTCGCTCATACGTTACTCTCAAATTCTGCCGGTAAACTAAGGTAACCGCTAACCTGCTCCGGAGTCAGGTCAGGCAGCCTGGGTACAACACCCAGACAGGGCTCATTGATCAAGCGCTTTAGTGTAGCAATATTTTCGTCTAACCGCGGCATATCTGGGTTAATTATATTGCCAACCCAGCCTGCAATCTGCAGCCCATCACGGCGCACGGCTTCGGCGGTTAACAGCGCATGGTTAATACATCCCAGTCTTAGTCCTACGACTATAACCACCGAACAGTTCAATTCTATAGCCACATCCGCCAGCGTTTCACGGGGGTTAAGGGGCACTCGCCAGCCCCCCGCACCCTCAACGACCAACATATCTACAGGTAGTAGGCTCAGGCCTCGACAATAGCCCACAAGCCGAGAAGCATTGAGGGTTTTACCCTCTTCTGCGGCAGCAATATGGGGGGCAACGGCAGCCTTGAGGGCTACTGGGTTGACCTGCTGGTATGGAAGTTGATGGCTGCTTGCAGCCTGTAGTTGCAGCGCGTCGTCATTTTGTAAACCAGCGGACTGTTCGTTGCTGCCAGCGGCGTGCTCGTTGCTGCCAGCGGTGTGCTGCTCACAACCAGCCGCAACCGGTTTAATCGCAGCAGTGCGCAGGCCTGCCTTGTTACCCGCAGCCAATAAACCAGTGGCAATAACAGTCTTACCCACATCGGTATCTGTGCCAGTAATAAATAGCCATTTGTTGGTCTTGGGGGGCATAATTTGGTCTCTTAAGAAGCTACTTTTTAACGTACTCTTTAGTAAAGCGCTATTGATAAGCACTGATTATAAGCACCGTACTCTTTAGCCGCGCACTACTAAAAAGCAGCGCACTATTTAGTAGCGCGCCATCTTATAAGCTCTCTACTCTTTAACCGCGCACTCCTTAAAAGCCACGCACTACTTAAAAGCCACGCCAAAAATTATCTCCCAGGTGGCCGGTAGTTGGCCATTGGGTAGTTTGTATATTTCATAGGCATTGTACAGCGCTTTTAGCTGCTGCTTGCCAGTCATATGGGTCACTTTGCCGGCATTATTGTTATGGGCGCCCATATTTTTAAGCGCGAGAAACAGCTCTCGCACTGACTCATGCTCTTCGGTCACCAGCATAGTCTTCAACTCTATCTGGCTACACCCGGCACCATCTAATGCCTGCTGCCACTGCTGCAAGCTGGCAAAGCGGTTTACATGCACCGCGTCGTCTACCTCGGCCCAAGCTTCACGCAATTCAACGAGGGTGCTGGGGCCCGGCACGGCAAACACTAGCTGCCCTGCGGGTGCCAAGACGCGATTCAGTTCTGCCGCCAAGGTCTCCAACCGGTCGCACCATTGCAGGGCAAAGTTTGAAAACACTAAGTCTTGGGAGCCGCTGTCGAGGGCAAGATTTTCGGCGTCGCCGCAGAGCCAGCTCAGGCCACCCTGGGGATATTTGTTCTGAGCATAGGCCAGCATACCGGGAGAAATATCCACCCCCAGTACGTCGGCTTCTGGGTAACGGTGATGCAATTGAATGCTGTGGTAACCGGTGCCGCAACCAAGGTCCATAATTCGGGTTGGTACTTGTCTTGCAGTCGATATAGACGCCAGCAACTGTTCGCCAATACGGTGCTGCAAGGTAGCAGCGCCGTCATATTGCTGGGCGGCACGGCCAAAGGAATCTGCAACCTTGGGTTTATCCAAGCTGTAGCGCTGGGTATCTAGAAAAGTCTGTATCGCCTGTAAAACCTGTGGCTCTGCGCTTAGATGAGGCAGATGGCCTGCTTTCTCAATGACCAGAGTCTCTCTAAGCCCTTTAGAAGTGCAACGAGCAGCATCAACGGGTACTAAGGCGTCATGCTCGCCAAATATAGCTAGCGTCGGAACTGATAAGTCGTGGTTTTGGCATTTAAGAGCACCCAGCAGATTAAGTAACGCCTCCCCTGCCGCCAGATTAATCTCGCAGTCCATGGCCCGCAGCTGACGTATAAGCTGCCGCTGGTGCTGGTCACCCTGAGCCTGTAAGCCAGCAAAGCGTTTTAGGCACAGCTCTGGGTCTGCCCGCCAGCTCTGTAAAAACCCTGCAAAATCGGACTCTGGTATGGCCGGCAAATAGGTTTTACTAGCCACAAACTGCCCGTTGCTACTAATGGTTATCAGCCCTGCAACAAGTTCTGGGTAGGCCACCGCAAAAGCATGGCAAAGCATGCCGCCCAGAGACAGGCCCAGCAACGTACATTGATTAGATTGACCCAGTTCACTAATAAGCACCTGCTGCATCCAGCTCAAAACACTGGCCTCAGAATAATCATCTAGCGCGGCAGAGCCCCCAAACCCTGGCAGATCTAGGGTAACAACATCGGCCCATTGGCGAAGCTGCTCGGGCATAGAGCCCCATATTTGGCTATCGCTACCCCAGCCATGGACTAAAACCATTGGCTGTTGCGCAAGCCTATCCCCAAGGCAAGGGTAACGGGTAATGCCTGCTGTGGTGCTTACCCTGCTTGAGTGAGCTAGAGGGCGATTTAGAGAATGATTTTTAGAGCCAGAGCGAATTTGCGTAGCAGCATTCATAGGCAACTCTGCAAAGCGTCTAACAGCTGGTCAATCTGCTGCTCTGTATGGCTAGCCGACAAGGTAACCCGCAAACGCCCAGTACCCGCAGGCACACTGGGCGGCCTAATGGCACCCACCATAAAACCTTTATCACGCAGGCGCTGATTAATCTCCATCACCCGCCGATCATCATTAATACAGATAGGCTGAATAGGCGTCTGGGAATCCATAAGCTCAAGACCAATCTGCTGGGCACCGCGGCGAAACCTGCCAATCAAGCTTTGTAGATGCTCACGGCGCCATTGTTCCCTGCGCACAATTTTTAAAGCGGCACTACTAGCGCAGGCAATCGATGGCGGCAGCGCAGTGGTGTATATATAGCTGCGGGCAAACTGGATTAGGGTTTCAATTAAAGCCTCGCTGCCCGCCACAAAGGCCCCAAAGGTACCAAAGCTTTTACCCAGCGTACCCATAAGAATTGGGACCTGCTGTGGTGACAACCCCTGCTGCTCCACAATACCGGCACCGGTTGCCCCCAGTACACCAAGACCATGGGCATCGTCGACCATCAGCCAGCCATTGTGCTGTGCCGCTAATGCACTAATCTCTGGCAGAGGCGCCAGATCGCCATCCATGCTAAATACACCGTCGGTGACAATTAGCTTACGGCTGGCATCAGCCTGTTCAAGCTGCGCCTGTAAGCTAGCCATATCATTGTGCTTGTAGCGCTTAAAGTCCGCGCGGCTAAGGCGACCGCCATCTAACAAAGAGGCATGGTTAAGCTGGTCTTGCAGCACCAAGTCATGGCGACCCACCAGGGCATTAATCACCCCCATATTGGCCATATAACCGGTGCTAAAAAGTATGGCTCTGGGACGGCCAGTAAACTCTGCCAGCTGTTCTTCTAACTGCTGATGAGCCACAGAATGGCCACTAATAAGATGGGACGCACCGCTGCCTGTGCCATAGGTGTCTACCCCGACCTTTAGCGCGACGGCAATATCCGGATGACCCGCAAGCCCCAGGTAGTCATTGCTGCAAAAGTTGAGCAACGACCGGCCCTCAACCTGCAAAACAGTGCCGCAGCCCGAGGCAACATTAAGTCGCTGGCGATAGAGAAACTGTTCATGGCGCTGGTCTAGTTGGGCCTGAAGTATGGCGTCCATACCTGTCTTAGAATTCATAGAAGCCATGGCGTCCATAGAATGTATAGCGGTCAAAGTACGGGTTAGCTCGCGCTATAAAAAAGAGCATCGTTTTTATGCTCATTAATAGCCCGATGCAGATCTTCTTCGTGCTGCAGGCTGTCTTTATCCGCCTGATACTCTTCCGGCTTAATGCCCAGACGCTCAAACAGCTGCATATCGGTATTGGCTTTGGGGTTGGGCGTAGTGAGCAACTTATCGCAATAAAAAATGGAATTGGCACCCGCCATAAAGGCCATGGCCTGCATCTGCTCGTTCATGTCTTCACGACCCGCCGACAGGCGCACATAAGACTTAGGCATCATTAGCCTTGCCACAGCAATGGTGCGAATAAATTCAAAAGGGTCTAGGTCCGCTTGGTCGGCCATGGGTGTGCCAGCCACCTTGACCAACATATTAATGGGCACAGATTCTGGGTGAACCGGCAAGTTAGCCAACGCCATTAATAACCCAGCGCGGTCCTGCTGCTCTTCCCCCATACCCACAATGCCACCGGCACAGACCTTCATGCCAGAGTTACGCACATTGGCCAATGTGTTTAGGCGATCTTGAAAGGTTCTGGTGGTAATTACCTCGCCATAAAATTCTTTAGAGGTATCAAGATTGTGGTTGTAATAGTCGAGCCCGGCATCGGCCAGTTTCTCCGACTGCTCTTCACTGAGCATACCCAGTGTCATGCAGGTTTCTAGACCCAGCGCCTTCACCTCACGAATCATTGCAGACACCACAGGAATATCCCGGTCATGGGGCGAACGCCAAGCAGCACCCATACAAAAACGGCTCGAACCGCTGGCCTTAGCTATTTTAGCCGCTGCAATCACCTGCTCTAATTCCAGCAGCTTCTCTTTCTCTAACCCAGTGTCATAGCGGGCACTTTGAGGGCAATACTTGCAGTCTTCAGGGCAGGCACCGGTCTTAATCGACAGTAATGTACTCAGCTGCACCTGATTGGGGTCAAAGTGCTGGCGGTGAACGACCTGAGCGTCAAAGAGAAGATTGTTAAAAGGCTGGTTAAACAGGGCCAGGACTTGGTCTCTGGTCCAATTGTGACGGGTTGAAGATCCTTCTTGGGGTGACATGGCCGTACTCCGATTATTCTGACTAAGGTGCCGATAATAAGGCCGGAGCAGGCGCTGTCAACTTTAATTTACATATTTGGTTAACGGTGAGATTTCAAAGGCTAATATTGCCCGTCATTTATGCACTCTTATCTCAGAAATCATGACTGCACCGCAAATATTCTCACCGGCACGCCATTCAACGCAGCATTACCGCTAATTTGGTCAACAAGCTTATCGTCAGTCAGGTCATTACAGCTAACCCCTTCCTGCTCGCTCGCAATCGCCATACTCACACCAGCGCGCTTATGCCCCCAACCATGAGGCAAGCTAACCACACCAGGCATCACCTCATCACTGGCCAGCACCTGGGTTACCACCTCACCCACCCGAGATGTAATACGCACCTGCCCCTGATCCTGCAGATTATGAGCCGCTAGATCTTCTGGGTGCATTAGCAACTGCCAGCGCGGCTTGCCCTTTACCAAACGGTGAGAGTTATGCAACCAAGAATTATTACTGCGAATATGACGACGACCAATAAGCAACAGCTCATCGGCTTCTGTCGTGGCCTTATCCGCGCCAAGGCGCTTGAGGTCTTTAGTTATGTAGTCTGCTACCAAGGTAATTTTGCCGTCAGCAGTGCAGAGACGCTCGGGCAAGCTAGGGGCTAATGGACCAATATCCAAACCATGGGGATGTTGCTTAATCTTATCCAGAGTCAGCTCTAACTCATGGCCAGCGGCAGCACTGTATGGCCCGCGCTGAATACCCATATCAATCAACTTATCAGGAGAAGGTAAAGGCTTGCTATCGATACCTTTATGAGCGGCAATTGCCTGCCCCAAACCATTAAAGATTTCCCAGTCGTGCAATGTGCCTGCAGCTGGTTCAAACACAGGCTCATTAAAGCGCGCCGTGTTGTGCACCGCCAAGCGATGGAAAGCAATATCGTAATGATCGTGCTCCAACGCACTAGTAGGCGGCAAAATAATATCCGCATGCTGGGTAGTTTCATTGATATAAAAATCAATACTCACCATAAAGTCTAAACCATCAAGGGCCTGATCAATCTGCTGACCATTGGGTGCAGACAGCACCGGGTTACCAGCAATAGACACCAACGCACGAATCTGCCCCTCACCCGCCGTCAGCATCTCCTCAGCCATCACAGTAGCAGGCAACTCACCAGCAAACTCCGGCAGCCCACTGACACGGCTATGGAATGCAGCAAAGTGCCCTGCCCCAGACTCCCCCGGCTTAATAAAGCCAAAGGCCGGCGACGAGGCCATCATGCCGCCGCGCACATCCAGAGAATGAGCAAGAATATTAATCATATGAATAGCCCACTGACACAGCGTGCCATAGACCTGTACCGACACACCCATGCGGCCATAGCAGACAGCACCTTCTATGTTGGCCATATCCCGGGCCAGCTGGCGAATCTGCTCAGCGGCAACACCGGTTCGCTGTTCTGCTAACTCCGGTGTAAACGACTCACAGGCACTGTGTACCTCATCGATACCAACCAGCAAGTCCGTTAGATGGCCGGTGTGAACCAGATTTTCCGCAAACAAAGTATTCAACATGGCCATTAATAAAAAGGCATCAGTGCCAGGGCGAATAAACAAATGTTCATCCGCAATCTCGGCAGTTTCCGTACGACGTGGGTCAATAACAATAAAGCGCCCGCCGCGCTGCTGAATCGCCTTCAAACGTTTAGGCACATCCGGCACAGTCATAATGCTGCCGTTAGACGCCAGCGGATTGCCGCCAATAATCAGCATGTAATTGGTGTGGTCGATATCTGGCACAGGAATCAATGACTGATGGCCAAACAGACTTAAAGAGGTTAAGTGATGGGGTAGCTGGTCAAGACTAGTCGCCGAAAAATGCGTCTTAGATTGCACCGCTTTACGCAACACACTGGCGTGAGTCATGCTGCCGTAATTGTGTACATTAGGGTTGCCCGCAAAAAAGGCAACAGAATCATTGCCATGCTGGTCTTGCACCGCCGTCAACTTCTCAGCGACAGCACTAAAGGCCTCTTCCCAGCTGATCTCAACCCAGCTATCGCCCTGCTTTTTAACCGGCATACGCAAACGATCGGGGTCTGTGTAGATATCTTGCATCGCAGTGCCCTTGGGGCAGATATAACCTCTACTGAAAGGGTCATTCTTATCACCCTTAATAGACAAAACCTGATCACCTTGAGTTTTAATCTCAAGGCCACAGATAGCTTCACAAAGGTTACAGGCGCGATAATGGATTTGGGCTTCAGCGGGCATCTTTTACTCTCCGGTATTTAGTGCTGCTTTATAGTAACCGAAGTAGTTGAGGATGTGGGGAGGGAGTTTGTGGATGGTGGGTATTGGTAGGAGATCCCTCGTCGCTGCGCTCTGTCGGGATGACAGGTTAGGTGCTCTGGCAGGTCTGTTTGCTGGTAGCGGCCTTGCAGAACTATCAACACTGGCTCCTTAGTCACAAGGCTGTTTAGTCTTGCTTGCCACCCTGATAGACGGCCTTCCCGAACGCTAGTTCTCCGGGAAAGCAGCCCCATCATCAATGTAAAGCTCTCGGTCAATTGACAACAAAAACTCCGACAGGTCATTCTCTTCTGTACCCGTAAACTCCGTCTGATGGGTACCCGTACTCAGCGCGTCTTGCAGTGTTGCGGCACTGCCTAAGCTCATGGATTACCAGATTACAAGCTCATGGATTACCGGATTATAAACTCATGGATTACCGGATTGGACGTTTATGGGTCGGTAGGCTTTCGACGCGGGATTTGCCTAGATCCCTCGTAGACTTGCATTATGCGCTAGCAGGATGACTAAGCTGGAGTTACTAGCAAGGTCACTAAGATAGGGTTTTGATAGAGCGGATGAACGATGTAACTAGCTAGGCGCTAACCACCAAATTATCTCGGTGAATAAGCTCATCGTCTTCGCGATAGCCAAGAATGTCGGCAATGGATTCTGTGCTCTGGCCTTTTATACGTTCGGCTTCATCTGAATTGTAATTTACTAAGCCGCGAGCAATCTCAACACCATCGGTATCTACGCAGGTCACTAGTTCGCCTCGAGTAAAGGTACCCACAACGCGAGTCACGCCGACGGCTAATAGGCTGCGGCCCTGCTCCGTTAATACCTTTATGGCTCCGGCGTCTAACACTAGCTGCCCTTTCACTTGCAGGTGGCCGGCTAACCATTGCTTGCGTGCGGCTAGGGGTTTTTGATCGGCAGACAATAAGGTGCCTACCTCTTCGCCTGCGGCGACGGCGTGCAATATGTTTGCGTTGCGGCCACCGACAATGACGGTGTTGCAGCCTGAACGAGCGGCTAGTCTGGCTGCCTGTAATTTGGTGACCATGCCGCCACGGCCTAGTGTACCGCTGCTACCGCCGGCTAGGGCGTCTAGGGAAGTGTCGGTGGCCATGGCTTGGCTAATTAATGTGGCGCTGGGGTCTGTATCTGGGTTGGCGCTGTAGAGGCCGTCTTTGTCGGTGAGAATGACTAGCATGTCTGCATCGATTAGGTTGGCCACTAAGGCTGCCAAACTATCGTTGTCGCCAAAGCGAATCTCGTCGGTGACCACTGTGTCGTTTTCGTTGACGATGGGCACTATGCCTAGGTTCATTAGGGTCTGCAATACGCCACGGGCATTGAGGTAGCGTTGGCGGCTGGCCATGTCGTCGTGGTCGAGAAGGATTTGTGCGGTGTGGTGGTCGAAGCGTTTGAAGCTGCTTTCGTAGGCTTGGATAAGACCCATTTGGCCTACTGCTGCTGCAGCCTGGAGTTCGTGAATACTGTCGGGGCGGGTTTTCCAACCTAGGCGAACTATGCCTTCGGCGATGGCGCCAGAGGAAATTAGTACGACTTCTTTACCGTCGGCGAGTAGTGCGGCTATTTGCTGGACCCAGCTATCGATGGCGTTGCGATCTAGACCGGCACCGTCATTGGTGAGAAGCGCGCTACCAATTTTGATGACCCAACGTTTGGCTTCCTTGGCAATCTGTCTGTTCATGGCTGTCTCTTTGTTACTTTTCGCTCAGGGCTGTTGATTGGCTCAGGGCTGTCTCTTTGTTACTTTTCGCTCAGGGCTGTTTATCAGCCAAGGGCTTTCCTATTCTGAATAAACAACTTCGACATCATAGTCGTCGTCATCGTCGTCTTCATTTTCTTCGGCTTCTACTTGTTCTTGCTTGCGGGCATTTTTACGGACCTCGGCTAGCTCTTCGATACGGTTGCGGGCTTCGGCCTGCATTTCGGCGCGCAGTACTTCTGCCGCTACCGCAAGTTCTGGGTCTGCATTTTCGCGCTGACGGTGATCGTCGATATAATCCATAATCGCGGCGCACAGGTCTTTAGTACCCTGGGACGCTAGGCCACTCATTCTAAACACGGGGCCCTGCCAGTTAAGGTGTTTTACCACTTCGTCGCAGCGCTCATCAACTTCGTCATCTTGTAGTAAGTCGACTTTATTGAGCACTAACCAACGGTCGCCTGCAGCCATGGTGGGGCTGAACTTAGCCAGTTCCTGCTCGATAACCTCGGCATTTTCGCCAGCGGTAGAGCCGTCATAAGGCATCATGTCCACGAGGTGCAATAGCAGTCTTGTGCGAGTCAGGTGCTTTAGAAAGCGAATACCCAAACCGGCGCCTTCTGAGGCACCTTCAATAAGCCCGGGAATATCTGCAACAACAAAGCTTTTGTCGCCGCTCATGCCCACTACACCTAAATTAGGAATCAGGGTGGTAAATGGGTAATCGGCGACTTTGGGTCGTGCCGCGGACACAGAGCGAATAAATGTCGATTTGCCTGCATTGGGCAGGCCTAGCAGGCCTACGTCGGCTAGGACCTTAAGTTCTAGCTTGAGCTCGCGTATTTCGCCCTCTTTACCGGGTGATGTCTGGCGAGGTGCTCTGTTGGTGCTAGATTTATATCTGGTGTTGCCTAAGCCGTGATAACCGCCCTGAGCCACTTTTAAGCGTTGATCGAGTTCGGTGATGTCACCCAGCACGTCGCCGGTTTCTTCGTCGATGATTGTGGTGCCCACTGGGACTTGCAGTAACAAATCTTCGCCGCCGCGACCGGTGCACTCGGCACTGCTGCCCTGCTGGCCAATTTCTGCTTTGAAGTTGCGGGTATAACGAAAGTCGATCAGTGTGTTTAGACCTTCGACACCCACCAAAATAACGCTGCCGCCGTCACCGCCATCGCCGCCATCTGGGCCGCCTCGGGGAATATATTTCTCGCGGCGAAAACTAAGACAGCCGTTGCCGCCTTTGCCTGCGTGAACTTTAATTGATGCTTCGTCGACGAATTTCATAGCGCTAGTTTACAGTGGCCAATAGGGTTGTGTCATTGTGGGAAAAAGCTAGGTTTTTCAAGGGGCGCATTATTACCAATGGGGGTAGCACAAGCAACCACAACCTGAGGTAATTAAAGGTCCTGGCTAGTAAGGCTAATCTGTTGCAGAATGCGCGGCGGCGAATATGCGCAGATATGTCCTGCTTTGGTCTAGCCTGCGGGAGCTGTAGTCTAATTAAGTAGCTCTGCAGTATAAACCGACAAGCCTTTTAATTAGCGACTGTGATGGAGTAGTAAAATGGTAGTTATTCGATGGATTTTGGGACAGATTATTTTGGTTCTAGATTTTCTTACGTCACCCAAGCCGGTAGTTAGAGAAGCAGCCGCTCAAAAAGCCATTGATGATGTAACCGCTACTATGTCGATGTATCAGTTTAAGACCTGCCCTTTTTGCGTCAAAGTACGCCGCCAGTTAAAGCGTCATGCGCTGCATATTGAGCTGCGCGATGCTAAAAATGATGCGGAGCTTAAGGCTGAATTGGTTCGTGAAGGCGGGCGCCACAAGGTGCCTTGCCTAAGAATAGAAAAGGCAGATAAATCCGTTGAATGGCTCTACGAGTCTAATGATATTGTTGCCTACCTGAACACCCAGTTTAACTTAGCTTAAGCTGGCAAACATATGGAGTTGCTAGCTTCCTAGCAACTCTTTCATCGCTTCTAGATACGTAATCCAAGCTCGCCGGCCTGGCACTGTTAGGTGCACCAAGGTCTGTGGGCGCTTACCTGCATAGCCCTTTTCTTGGCGTACATAGCCTGCTGCTTCTAGCTTGCTTAAATGGGTGGAAAGGTTGCCATTACTTGAGCCGGTTTTAGCTAATAGCTCTGGGAAACTCGCCGGATTAACCGCCGATAGGTAGGCCATGATGCCAAGCCGCAGGCGACCATGAATCACTTCATCGATGTCGCCGACATTGCTTTGCACTTCATTGCTTTGCATTACAGAACCACACCCACATTAGTCTGCACATCTTTATTGGCTGGCATGTTCAAACCCGATGGTTTTTAACGAAGGTACAACAACGGTGAAGACTGTGGCGATGGCGGCGATCAGATATAGCACTGGCTGCCCAAAAGCGGGTAAACACATCATGCTGGCCAAAAATGCAGCTCCGGACGCCCAAGCTAGCCATTTGTGGTGGCTTATTTTGGCGGTCACCCCATAGGCTAGGCCCTGACCAGCGAAGCCAACTATAGGTACTAGGTCAAACAGGGCTACGCTGCCCATACCCATTAACATACTGATGACTATGCCAACCCAAAGGCAGGCAAGCATTAGGGTAAACATTGACCATACTGCGTGCTCAACACGGTTGGCCATGGACTGGACGCCCGGTTTGGTGGCAATTTTTTTACCTAGTATGGCGCTGCCAAAGCCACCCAATGCCGAGAACCCAATCCATAGAGCCCACAGGTACTGGGGTTCAA
>Ga0209712_10002305_pt1 | contig 15782 bp, 7 predicted proteins | sample ArcOceMetagenome_FD_187443 | JGI IMG/M metagenome (GOLD analysis project Ga0209712, IMG submission 187443) | Marine eukaryotic phytoplankton communities from Arctic Ocean - Arctic Ocean - Greenland ARC118M Metagenome (SPAdes) (version 2) | ecosystem: Environmental > Aquatic > Marine > Oceanic...
AACGATTTCTCGTGTCCTTCAAATAATCTGGCGGCAGCCCTAACACATTTTCGACAATGTGACGAGTTTTTGGACCGAGGAATGCTCTTCTTCCCTGACTGAATGCAAGCCACTTAATTTTGGTCGCATTAGGCAAATGAGAAAGAAGCTCTTCATCACATTTTCCATTCAAAAAATCATGATAACGATACATTACTTCTTCTGTGTAGTTCACAAATCCATTGAGCCATGTTGTGCCAATCTTGTAGTTGAGGTGAATTGCAACGGTTTCATCGGAAAAGGCGTCAAACCCAGTAAGAGCCCAAGCATGCACTTTACTCGTAAACCATTTATGACCACCACGGCTATCCTCGACAGGATCACGATATTCTTTTAAAGGATTGTCCATTAAATATCTAAATGCACCACTTCCATCACGAGTATCTGAACATGTTATCCCAAACCCGGCCAGATACCTGTCTGCTACAATAATATCCTCCCGAGAATCAGTAATATTGATGGGATCATTTGTCACTGCTTCATAAAATATTTTGACAGCTTCTCGGTTGAGCGTATCTAGATTTAAAAAAGTGTTTGGTGTTGCAGTTGCGCATTTTCAATTTGTCAGCAATCTAGAGAATTGAAGAATCTACAAAAAGATGCTTCTTTGGCAAGCTATGCATAGACTTACATCCACTCCCACCTGCAGCATATGATTGTCCCCTGGAAAAATGAACGGGAAATCCCAATAACAACGGTCGCGGCCTTTGTTTTTTCCATCTTCTAGCTCTACCATTCAATCTTGAGAAATTATCTAAATGCCCATTCAAGAGATTGTTCACCTGTTCTCCCATCAAGTAAGCACGAAGGTTATTTGGAATCACATATGCGTCATCTCCGCAAATATGAAAATAATCATAGTCATTGAGATAATGCTTGTATGCGTATTTCCACATTGCTTCAACTTTGTTCCACATATTTCCATATGCTTCAGGTCCAAAATACATGCTCTTGATATCAACAGCTCCAAGGCCTACATCTGTCACGTTGGATGCAGCAAAGAACCCATCGCATTGTGCTGCCCAAGTATCAACGATTGCTTGTAAGTTTGACGCATGTGCTCCTTCATATGTATATACCATGCAAAGAATTCTTGGTTTGCTCTTGCTCTGTTGTTGTTGTTGTTCTAGTCTTTGAAGCTCAATGATGCCTCTTCGAATCTTGGCAATAACAGCATAGGATAACTCATCAATCACCCCTTCTGCATTGCAGACCTTTGCTCTTTCAAGTGATTTGGAGGATTTTTGGAGATGCCTAGGCGAAGGATCAGCGGCAATAGTAGTTTTCGATTCTTCTTTACTTTGACCTTTGGAAGTTGTACCTACTATAGTTTGTTCTTGGAGGATATTGTCAGTAACGGTCACCTTTACATGTTCATCTAGATTCTTGCTCTTTTTTAGACTTGCACTTTTTGCATACTGCATAATATCAGCACTATTGTTATGAATAGTCGGATGACTGGCAACCACAATGTTAATGGCAGATATAATCAAAAGGATAAGACAGATTGCCAAGAACGTAAAAACACATCGCTGTGTCAATTTTGATTTTGATAAATTCCTCTTCCGGCGCAGATGTGGATTTCCTTGGTGTCGGAACGCCATGGCAATTAATGATACATGCAATGAAAGTGAAAGTTATAGTGAAAGATAGTGAAGGTGCAATGGTGCAATAGTCGATAGTGGATGTTTCAACCAGTTCACCATTGGCAAAGTTGATAAGTTCAAAGTTACCTACCGCAGAGCGGTCTGGCCGTCGTTTTTCCACTTAGGGTCTAGGCTATTTCCTTAAGTAGAAAACTCATCTCAGAGAGCAGCTATGGGGTTTCACCGTGCTTTCCCCCCTTGCTTGCTAAATAATATTATAAAACGCCTAGACCAAAATGAGGTGCACGCTGACTAGATTAACACGTATCAATCCATTCCTGGATTCTATATTATAGCGTGTCAACGGCATTCGTTTACCTTTCGTTTAGACGTGTATGTATCTGAAAATTTCATGAGAAGTGTTACTCCTCCTCGTTTACTCAGCTAAAAAAATCGTAAAAATATTCTTGGACGTCACTATTATAATTCCATCGCTTGAGGCAGATTTTGAAACTCAACAAAAACCTACTACCAGGTGCTGTAGTAAAGTGTTTGAAGAGTTGGGTGGTTGTGTACGTTTTTCTCGAGTTTTGAGTATTAGAAGAGAAACTGTTTGCCGAAAGTTGGCAATTTTCGCGATTTTCACTCCCGCAAAATAATGAAAACGAGCCCTGCAGACGTCGCAAAGTGCAAAGAATTGCTCAAGAATGCAAGCAACAGTCTCCAAAAGAGCACATGGTGGTATCATGAAGAGCATCTTTGTGGATTGCTTAACTTCCGTGGTCGTGAGGGCCAAAGTCCAAGTGAAAGATTGACGAAAATATTGAGAATTGCCAAATTCAACCTCAATGTTGATTTACAATCGGAGACCATATCAAATACGTATGGAATCAATGGAACAATATATGGCAGTTACGAAGATTTTCCTGCATCCTACTTGAGTGAGAATAGTAGTAGAAAGAAAAGAACACGGTACTTCAGAAAGGTAAGCCAATATGGAAACTACCACCAGTTCTACGGTGCTTGTAGTGAATCATTTTTGCTCACATTTTGCATATGCTTGTTATACAAGGGTGATAATGTAGTATTGATTACAGATCAAATAAATTTAATGAAAGCAGTAATTGGATCATCACAATATGCAAATGAAGATGTGAAAAAGAGGCGTCAGAATACATGGAAATCGTGGTACCAAGATTCCAACGACGCCGTCTCGCGTTTCTACGAGAATAATGATATTTGTGATATCATAGAAGAGTTTTCTTTCATTTGGGACGATTCAACAGATATGAGCATAATCAAGAACGATATCAGAAAGTGCTTAGATTGTTTGGGATTTAAAAGAAGGGATACTCCACGTAGATCCAGCCATAGATTTGAACCCTCTTCACCAGCAACAGTGACAAGAATTGCATCTGCATCTAGGGGACCAGCACGAGTCACCCCAGAAAGAACGATGCATGAAAGTATTCTTCCCAATATCTTATCTTTGCAAATGATCAAAGAGATGTCTCTAGATCTTCTCGCATTCCTTGAGATTCTACTATTTCCTGGATTTAAAGATACTGCTCGTGCCAATGATGAACCTTCCCTTTCTGATACTATGGTAAATTTGAGAAATGAAGTTGAATCATTGGGTTCTAGAAGGAAAGAGAGTGTGATACGCAGTGTTACTTTAGTCCGAAATATTCTAATTGATTCCATGCCAGACAAACTATTTTGTCCATTGCCAAACCAGAGCCTAAATGATTGGCTCCATGATGGCCGGGCATATAGTGCCTCCACAATTCCCTCCACCCGACTTCCACCATGCAACTACTTAAAGTCGAACATCACCAATGATAAGCCAGAGTTGAAGACTGAAGCGGCCAGCTTGATGCGACACATAATTTTTGCACATCGTATCCCACTTCACAACTTCTTTGATCTCATGCAATGCTTCTCAGTTCTTCTTCTTGGCCGATCCTTAACTGAAGACGAATTCTCTTCTGGGTATACCATTACAAGGCATATCTTAAGACTTGACGGGATAGATTGGCATTTTGAGATGAAAAGTTGCACTGAATACTTCACAACGCTTTCTCAATATGGATTTGTTCGTTACTTGTATTCATCCTCAGATGACAGTGAACATAGAAAAGTCAACCGTCACGCTCTCGCAATCTCGAGTATTGACGATAATAAATTTGCATGCTACAAGATTTTGACAGTTATGCCAGCCACTGGAAAGGATGGTGACGCATGTGCCGATTCAAACCTCAATGCTTTCAAGATACTTATTCCTCGACGTGCATTGGCCCATTATGGTGGTTCTGTAACAGATAATGCCTCAGCAGCTGTGGCCGAAAGGAGACTAACCTTTGACAAGGTAATGGCCTATATCAAAGATGAGCGGCATCCAAATCCTACCTTCCCTCTCCAAGGAGATCACGTGTTTGGTATTAAAAGGAAGATTGTTGATCTTGGTGATGGCTTTCATATTGATAATCTGGGTCTCACTCATGCAATCAACAAAGCATATGGTTCTGTCGAGCGAGGATCTCACTCTCAGTGCCATCACCGTCAGGCAATGCAGTCTGTTGGTGACTGCCATGGCTTTGACCCTGTGAGATCTCAACAAGCAATGGATCATGTATTAGAGGGCACAAATCATAAGGTTGTATTGACTAAGATTAAGGAAAATCAGCTACGGTGGTTACAGAATGGGCGACACTCAACAAAGCTACTGTACATGCTTGACTTGAAGACGGTCAGTGGCAATCCGTGTTTGGTTGAGTATGGTATGCGCCTGGCCAACACTGCAAAGAACTCTTTGCAACAGAGAATTGCAAAGGAAGTTGCAATTTGGTTTTCAATGCCGACAATATTGGTAGCCTATTATTTTGAAGATGAACTTAAAGTTTACTTTGAAATTACAATGAGATGGAACTCTGCCGCCGGTGAGCTGTCAAGAAGTCCTGGATTTCGTATGTTAGAGATTCAGCCTTTCTTTCGTAACTTTGTTCAACCGTGGTGGAACAAAGCAAAGATTGACCCTAAAGGAACATTCCCCAAAACATTCAAGTACATAGAAGACCATGTTCCAGCTGACAAGAAAGAACTGAAGAGGAAGCAAGTTGTTGCAGGGATCAATGCTGGATACAATGAAATGCTCAAAATGCACGAGCAAAGCAACTCCTGTCCAATTGTGTTTCTTCTGCTGGTGGATCCTTCATGCGCCCCAAATCTACTGCGAGCAATGTTGATTGTCATTCAAGCCCACGAACACGATCGCATTTTTCCAACGGTGGAAGGTTGGCCGAACTTGGACCTATACAGTGTAGACAATGATGACGACTCCATCAATGTAGAGCAATCACCCGAATCTGTTTGGATTGAGATTCTAAACACAGAACAGCAGCGGATTCTGCTATGCCACTACTTCCATCAATTTGGCTTTCATATTGACTGCATCAAGGCTGATCTCCAACGGATGAGTAATGCTGAGCCAACACCTTTTCTCGCTGAAGAGAAGCCACTGACTACGTTCAAGGAAAGCTACCCAGTTCTTTTTGATGCTCTCAATGCAGTGTTTGGAACAATGATGAGCAATAGCCGATTCATGGAACAAATTCATGGCTTCCTTCGTAATGACCTTCCTCTCCAAGAAGCATACAGCATAACAGATGCAAAGCGCAGGTACATATCTAATGTAGAGTATCTATACCGTCGAGAGCGGCGAGAAGATTCCAATAAAATTGTGGCAAAGCCTGGCAAAGCAAAGCGATACAGACCAAAATCTCATCACAATAGTGCACCAAAACATAACAGAACCAAGTATCAAATACAAAATCTTGGCAAGCAATTACTCCATCGCTTGAAGAGATACTCACCTTCTTCAATTAAATTGATCCCAGTTGAAGAATTGAAACAGGTCCAGATAAAGAAGATTGCTACGGATGGGATAATGAAGGACAATAAGAGGCTTGCTGAAGATGTACAGTTGATAGATGAAGATCGTATTGCAAATCTCAGAAGAGAGAATCTTACTTTGGTGAAGGTTCTGCAGGAAGCCAATACAACAGAGGTTGACAATGATAAGACTTGGATGGAAGATCGTGACCAAGCCATTGTTGATAATGAAGATGATATCAATAAGTTCACTCATGTTCCCTTCTGGAATAGTGGGGTAAATGTTCCAACCCTCAAAGAGGAAGTACCAAAGATATTTCCTCATTTTCAATACGAATGGACCACATGGAAAAATCGTTCAAAGTTCATCACTGAATTCCGACCATATCTAACTGAATTGAAGAAACTTGCTGAGGATGAATCTATTCGTGGGCACGGAACTGGCAATGCCACCATCAATCTTACACATCTAAAAGGAAAATATGAGCGCTTGAATGCGTGTATGAGAGTTGATCAAACAAAACTTCTTTCGGGGCCAAGAGAGGTACAAAGGGATAAGATGAAGAGGACGAAAAAGGCCTTTGAACTCTCTGGCACCACAATTGGTTTTAAGAGCGGGTTTCTCCCATCCTGTGATGATGAAGTAGAAATAGTAGTGGATCTAGTTGAAGCAGAAGTAATGGAAGAGTAACTGAATTCAATTGAAAATGAATTTAGAAAAATGGGGAAAATGAGTGGAAAACACGATGACAACAAGCGTACTCCACGTAAATTAAAAAAATCGTCACCTATTTTGGTACCAACTTTGTAATACTGTAACCCAACAACCAAACAATATCTGAGAAAGTTTGACATAGCATTAGGTTACTCATATCATAAATTGACATATTGGTGATTATTAGGTAATAGTATTTTTTTTCAAGTTAGTGCCTCAAAGCACGGTGAAACCCCATAGCTGCACGTTTGTTTTTTCATTTTCGTTGTTTTTGCTTCGCGCCAATTCCACGTCATCAAGATGTCATCGATCCCTCCCTTCTCTTGATAAAGATTGGATAAAAGATAAAATAAGAAATGTTACATTGATAAAAGTTTCAAGTTGTTGCCATCGAATCTTCAATCGTTCTTCTCTTGAACAACTTTGGTATCATACTCTACGGACAGGGCAAATACTGTATTACCGAAAAAGGTTGGCCATCAATCTGAAATCCAATGCACCATTCCCGTGGCTTCCGCGCATTGATCCTCTTTCGATTTTGTTCTCCTGCCGCCGCAACTTCCAACACCAACCGCCAATCTCTCTTTATTGCAAGTGCAAAAACTACGAGTATACGTGCACGTATTGCCAGCAATAACGGAATCCTGAATCCGTCTGCGGCATCTTTTTCATCTACTAGAACATTGCCGGTTGCTTTTCACCATAAAAATAGTAATAGCAGGAACAGGTATTCCACCGCTTCGGCTTCGGTTTCGGCTAATCTTAATCCATTGACAATGAATCTTCATTCAGCAGACGAGCAGGTGCATGATACTAATGATACTAATGATGCATCCATGTACAACTCCTTCATCTCAGCATCAGTAGATATTTCTCAAGCGCAAGTATCCAATGGTGGAATTCTATCCTTTATCAGATCAGCAAGAGACATTGATGCCAACCAAAGACGGAAATTCATTCATCAGGTGGTTCTCAACCAAAACCAAAACCAGAAACCACATGAAGAAGACGCATCAGATTGGGATTCCAATCTTCATGTGAATGTTTGTCCTGTTCTCCTACCTCCTAATCAGCTATCGTCCAATATCAAGGCCTGGAAACCATCGCCTTCTGGAGATAAAATTGCTATATTTACCACTGATAGTAGTAGCAGTAGCAGTGTCAAGGGACAGGAACAGGAACAGGTCATTGAAATTTGGGATCAGGGGGGAACAAGACTCTCTCGCAAAATTAGCATTCTTCCATCCGTTCATGGAGATATAAGTTTTGATGCAGCATGGTTTGGTTCCATTGCATGGAATAAGGAAGAGACTGCCATTGTTTACTCTGCTGAAAGGACTAAGCCAAAGACAGCATCGTTTTTTGAAAAGAAAAAGAAAGTTGTGATCAATGAGGGAAATCCTTCACAGTCACCAACAATATCAATAGGAGCTACGAATACTCTTGGGTATGGTATAGGAGAAAACTGGGGAGAAAAGTATGGTTCAACGTGTCGTTTAGATATTCATGTTGTTCATATCGAAACTGGGAAGGTGGGTAGAGTGGAGAACGTGCCTGGTGGAATTGGAATCGGTTCTGCATCGGAATCGGGATCGACAACTGGGGGGTTCACGCTCGGTCAAGCTTCCTTCAGTCCCGATGGGCAATATGTCGTATACACAAGCTGGGATGCGGGAGGTGGCGGACATATGCCAAAGAGGCTAGGTTCTATTTATTGTTACCAGCGTCATTGCAAAATCCACCAATCTTCAATTCAGAATCTCATGAAAAAATTGGCGTCGGAATCTGTAGACGACGAGATTTCGATTGGAGAGAAGGGCGATAATACATGTAGTTCCAAAGATGACGATTTTTTGTGTCTCACTCCCAAAGATACCCTGGCTCGGTCTCCGCGATTTTTGACGAATGGTGCCGTGCCAAAGTTGGTTTGGTTAAGTAATGCCAAGGGCTTTGATACTCATGGAGGTGTAATGGGGCTTTCTTGTCTTGAATGGGATAATGAAAATGGTGCAAAAATGGATACCCGAAAGGAGATTGTAGATATTGTCGATTTACCCGAGGATGACGAATTTCCTGGACTCTTTCTCAATCAACTACCAGATGAGCAATTCGTGTCCCAAGACGGCCGGTATTTATTTGCAACTACTCAATGGAGATCAGTGACGAGGATAATTCGAATTTCTACAATAGATGGCGAAGTAATACCCATTGCATTCAATTTGAATGGTAATGGCGGCTCAGAAACCTTTGCAAGCCAAATGTTGCTCTGCATGACGAGCACGGGTGATGCCATTGTTGCTCAATCCGAACCTAATTCTCCTGCAGTCATTGGGTTTTTAACCGCTAAATCCTTGTTATCCCCAGATATCGGAGATCAAGGTGTACCCTCGACTATCATTTCAAAGCTTGGTCCAATCGCTGCGACTAGCACTGTACGACTTTGTGAAAATGTCGGTGGTGATGACAACTTAAGCTATCAAGTCATACGTGTCCACCCTCCTCACGGAGACGTGAAGGCACCCGTGGAAGGTATTCTCATTCTTCCATCCGAGTCAAGAAATCATCCAGTTCCATTAATTGTGGTTCCCCATGGAGGCCCTCATAGCTGCACACCAACCTCATACATTCCAAGCTATGCATATCTCTCTCAAGGTGGTAAATATGCCATTCTCCACGTTAACTTTAGAGGGTCCTCTGGTTTCGGACAAGCTCCCTTGGAAAGCCTTGCGGGTAAAGTGGGTGTGCAAGATGTAAAGGATGTGGTTTATTTGACAGAGCATGTAATGGCAAAATTCAACAATAGTATTGATTATGCTCGAATTGGAGTGTGTGGTGGTTCTCATGGAGGTTTCCTGGCTGGACATCTCATCGGACAATATCCTGAACTATTCAAGGTAGCTGCAATGAGAAACCCTGTTACAAACATTGCAACGATGACGACAGCGACAGATATTCCAGATTGGTGTTATGTGGAGAGTTTGGGCCTAAACAGCTATGACTGGTCAAAGTTCCGAGGGCCGACACGTGAAGATTTGACCGTCATGTGGGATGCAAGCCGTGAGTGTTGACAACTATGTTATTATTCGTTTACAAAAATCAATATGCCCTCATTATCGTTTCCCCTGTCGCCTGTGTCAGCTATTGCACATATCGACAACGTAAAGGCTCCTACTTTGGTAGCAATTGGTAATTCAGACAAACGAGTGCCCCCATCGCAAGGTATTGAATTTTTCCATGCACTGCGTTCAAAAGGAGTAGACACCAAGCTTCTTGTGTACGACGAAGACGATCATGGAATTGATCGAGTCCAATCTGAGGCAGACCACTGGATAAATGTCAAAAAGTGGTTTGACAAATACCTCTAATTTTTTTAAAGATTTCAATAACATATTTTCCAAATTTGTGATTAAATTGATGAAAGCACGAATGATGTATATGCGAACCAGTCATGTAGGTGTGGGTCTCTTCTCAGGAAATATCGCACACAACCATGCTATCACCGAATGCAATCGTCGCGCTGCAATAACTTTACCCTTCTTTTCCGAAAGCGCTTCCTCTTTTTGCTCTTCCTCTCTGTAGGCAATCTTGCTGAATTCAATATATCGTCCACGTCAATATCTTTAGGCACTCTTGATTTGATTGAAGAAACAATGCTATTGTTGCCAGGATTGCTCTCAACAATATCTGATACAATCTTCTTCACTAACAAAACCTTCTCGGCGTCGCTCTGGACCACGGCGCTAATGACTTCCATAACACCGGAGTAAATATCGACAGCCTTCGATTGGGCAATTGCGCCTTGGTGTTGATAATGAAGAGTCCACCTGAAAATGTCCGTCGTTAGTCTGATAGCTTCACCGTTACGGGTAGGGTTCGAAAGGTATTTGCACCAGTTCAATGTCTCTTCAAACAAATCAGCTGGAATGGGCAGGTCATAGTCATCAACTCCCCACTCGTCTGACGAAGGAACAAGCATCCTCTGAAAATTGTCACGCCTCAATAAGAATCGCTCAATCTCATGGAAATAACTTTCGACAAGTTTCCGTCTTTCTTCTTCATTCTCGGCAACACTGAGAATTGATTTCATTGCTTTCTCGTGTATCTTATCTCCGTCAAGGAACATACTACGACATTTTTCGAGGGTTCCTTCTGCAACATATTTGTTAGGATCGTTGTATTGTTCTTTAAGCATCGAAAGTGTGCCGGTATACTTGTGATGCATTCTCACAGTCTCTATTATTTCAGAGGCGGCGCTTTGAATTGTTTCTGAGGTTTCGCTGGCAGCCATGTGCCACAAATCAATCAGCGTCAAAAAAACATCGCCGTTCAAAACAAAATCATCCGAACCGCCATGAGAATCAATGATTAAATTCAGATATTCCGAAGCGGCTTGCGCTCTATCTAATACTGTGCGGTCGGGATTCGTGCATTGCTCATTCCTCAAAGCGACTAAAAAAAGAGAACGGAGTTCACCATCGGGCGTCAGTTCAGGAAAGGTTTCACTCAAACCATCCAGTTCTTGGATAATTTTCTCAATTCTTTGTGGTGCCTGCAAACTACCAGACCACGCCCAAGCAAGCGCTAAGGATCGAAATGTATCCAAACGAGGAGAAATATCAGAATCTATTGCTGCGGCTTCTGTCGCTCGCATAGCCCACTTTTCCGCCTTCAAAAGGCCCTCTTCCGAAGCGAGCTTAATCCATGCTTGGATAACAGCTTCGTAAGTGTCAATATCTGGAGCAGCTAGTATCTTTCCTTCTTCGACGCTGATACGTTCCATCTCATGGAACCAATTTTCAATTTTGATAGCATTGACATACAAAGGATCTTCCTCACTCCTCTCGCAAACAAAGTCGGCACTGTATATACCTTTGATGTATTCCTTTATATCATTCTGGCCAACTGGTAAAGGTAATGGGGCATTGTACACCTCCGTATCTACAATCATATCATCGTCATCTGAGGTTGAAACGTGTTCCTGCATAAGGCAGATCCATTTTTTGGCCTCGATATGATTGAATTCGTCTACGGACACCGCGAGAGATTCAAGTACCAATAGAAATGATTCTTTGTTCGATCTTAAACCACTTGAAGTTGAATCTGCCGCGGACTCAAGACGACTGAAAAGAGCAGCGACTTTTGCTTGAGATTTTTCACCAGGGACGTACAGCCACTGTTTCATAACAGCGTTGAAAGATTCGCAATCTGGCTCTGGAAGCTTCATACCTTCAAAACTGTTCCCGGCTAACATGTCTTCAAGAAAATTCTCTGCACGATCTGCGGTATCGTGAGGAGATTTAGACCGGAGGCATCTCATGTATGACGTGAATGTCGAAGAATCTGGTGCACAGGGCAGCTCTGCACTAGACGAAGAGCTAGATATCATCAATTTAATGATCTCTCTTGCGAGATCCTCAATATCACCAGCGCTTTCATTCGAATGTGCGTTTGCGAGTGCCTTTAGAATCGCATTGCAAGAGAATGTGGAAACTGTTGTTTGTCGTAGTGTGGTCATTGTTTTGGATGCAGTTTTTGCACCGGGAACACCAGCCTCTGACTTCATTTTTTCTAACCAAGACTTGGCTGTAGATATCGCATCAGACGAAGGCACAGATTCCTTAAGCTCGTGTTGAACACTATGTTCGGCCCACACATCAAGAACAACATCCATGGTGGTTCGACTTGAATCACTCCCTGTATTGAAACTACCAGCCCTCGGCACATCCTGAATTACAAATTCGTCGTAATCCTCATCATCTGCGTATTCCTCTGTGTATGAATGTGGATCTTCTTCGCAGAACCTAGGTACAACTTTATAGTCATTCAAACCAAACGACGAATAGAAATTTGTGGCAGATAAAATATCAAAAGTCCGCCCTGCTGCGGCGTGTTCAGCATTCTTTTTGTCAAAGTAGTATACAATGCCATCAATATTCATTGTGCCTGGGGCAGTTCCCTGAGATGCGCATTCATCGATATTTATCAAAGTTCCACCGGGAAAGATTCTCCCAGTAACGGGGCATTCAAACGTTGACGACCAGTAGGGCAGCATTTTCCCATCAATGTCGATATTAATAGACTCGTTCGTGAAACAATCCTGTCCAATTGCATCTCGCAGCAATGCCTGGTAGCGGTTATTAATGACCTGTTTCGGTGTAATCAATGGATCAGTAGGCTTCTCCTTCTGCGGAGGAGGGACAAATACATCAACACTAACCCTAACTTCTCCTACAGCGGTATATGGTTCTTCAACACAGAATTGTTCATATCCATTTACGCATTCATCTGAAAAAGAGAAGGCGCTGTCGCTGTCGTTGTCAGAGACGTTCCCTATCCACCCACGACGATGGACGAAGCAATCGACAGCCCTCCCAACAGCAGACATCCTTGCTAACTTCTTGTTCGTGTAAAACGTTTCTCCTTTGATTCGGATTGAATCCTCACTTTTCAGAATTCCAGACTGAAAACATTCAGATGTTATTGGAGACTGAAATTGCGCAGTCCAGTAAACTCGCTTTGAGCCATCATCTTCGAGGTGTGATGATCTATACGTAACTGCATCTGAGACCGTAGATGCACGCAAATCCTTTGCATTATATAATCGATGAAGGTAGGCGATTGCATTCATCGGATTATGAGACCACCCGGCATTATCTTGTCCATTTTCAGTTTGCATTTGCGTTTGCGTTGTTTCTGGCGATGCGTTTACTTGCACCTCTGCAATTGCGGCGGCCAAGTCGACGAATGGAACTTCCTCGCAATATTGTTCTAGGAGCACCTCTTCGTCAGGAAGGTTGTCTTGCAAAACTTTGGCCGATAAAAGATCAACCACAGTTGCTACACACGCACGCTGAGCCAATTTTTTATTATCGTAGTAAATGTCCCCATCTTTTTCAAACACGTTCATACTACTTGAACTTTCATCATTATCATTCTTTTTGTCACTAAATGCTCCTCTCAGATGAGTCTTGATAGTGCCAGCCTTGATATTCATTGCTGTCACCGGACAAGTGAAAGATGCAGTCCAACCCTTCTCATTGGAATCAGATATTCCTTCCTTAAACTCATATGCATGCTGAAAATTGATTTGTTGAGTCAACCCCAATCGCGAATAGTAAATATGTAAATGTTTTGTAAGTGCGATTGCCCATTCCGATTGCCCAGATGCCTCCATAGTACTAGCCATAGTAGTGACTTGAACTTTGGAAGTTTCTTTCTCTTCAGAATCAGGAGTCACAATGGAAGAAAGTTGGCGAAAGCTTTCATTTGGAAGGGGATTCACCAATATGTGAGAAGTAGAATGGGGACTTGATGCCAACAATGATGGTTGTTGTTGGAACGTTCTCCTGCTGTAGTAGAATCTGCTCTCATTATTACTGATACTGATAGTAAGGAGTCTGCTGTTGAAACTTTTGGAAGAAATAGTGTTTCTAGTTTTTGACGTGCGCTGAATTAAACACCTTTGAACCGAAGAAGATGTGGCTCTCAACATTTTGCCAGCCTAAATATTCAATATGTCTTCGTTCACTGTGGTTGGGTAGTCTTTGTTTGTGAAGGAGGGTACCGGTAGACTTCCTTGTCGTTTGTGTTTTGTGTGGTCATGAGTCATGAAAAATGGGCGGAAATTGAAAATCAAGTCAAACCTGAAATTGAAAATAGGCGCGAATTCACGAATCCAAAAGTTGATAAACTGGATGATGATACAAAGATTCGAAAAACTTAATAGACTGATGAAAAGTGATCATGCTATTGATGTCATGCACGAGACTACTGCGTCTCTTGACTGACTCGCGGGCTTGGCCATGATAATGGGAGAAGAGGCCCAGTCACAGAGTACAACAAGGAAAAATTGACGAAGACAGTTTAGACAACGCAAATACCAAGCAAGCTGAAGTAATCTCTCGGGTAAATCGCAGCTTGACAGAATGATCCGGACAAATAAATAATGGCCGTTTACTGACTGCTTCATCAATGTTGCTACTGCAGTTTATGCGTTTGCACTTTGAACTTATACTGTTTCGTATACAAAATAAGAAAATATAAAACAACCAGATTGCTGATCAAGATAATCTCCTAACCCATATCATTACTATCTTGAATCTTAAAACAATAAGAAAATTGCAACCACCGGCATGGGTGCAATTGTACTGATGGGTGCTAATTTAAGATTGGCGTTGAACCGCATCCCTAAACATAATGCTAATTCTATCATCTCTCTCAACACTTTGCAGATCCTGATCCGTGCCATCTGTTTCTCTATCGTCACAGTCATTACCAAACTTAAATTGCGAACGGCATGGTAATATTTCATGTGTATACATATACCGACTTACGCCCGACAAAACGTATAACGACCGAGGCGGAAGGAATAGATCCACATACCCGGCATCCATTATTGCTTTGCTACTGTTACTGTTACTCTCAGTATTGTCATTATTAATATCAGCTTCTGCTTCTCCTGTTTCTTGTAAAATGTGAGCGCCATCTGCACATACATCTGCCTCTCCGACGTTGGTTTTTCGAGCCAACTCAGATGGGGAAGCCGGCCTCAATCTCATTATAGATGAACTAAGAAGCGATATACCCGCCACGATATCTCCGGAGAATTTGATGGAATCCACATGTGCTGTGAGAAGACCTTCCTTCTTGAGATAAATTGCGTGGCAATTTAGCCACTGTAATGGATGATTTCTCTTTTCATCCTCCTCTTCATTATCAATAGATACGTGTTCGTGTAGCGACGATGGAAAAAAATGAGTTTTCGAAATATGACCCCTCACTCGTCTAATGGCTTCTGCTGAAACTTGAGATATATCATGATGACGATTTTGATTGTGAGCTCCTAGATGTTGAGTTTTCGTCTCTTGTCCTTGCCCTTGCGAAGGCATCATAAGCTCCACTTCTTTGTAGTGCTTAATGACAGCGTCCCAGTGCCCTTTTTCAAACCGTTTTCTCCGCATTCGTTTCATGACATCAATTTCCAGAGACGACGCTTCCGAGTCGGAGATAAAGTTTGGATAAACAAGCGCCGAGTTTGGATGGAATTGGTATTCGTATGGAAACGAAGAAGGTGGATCGTTTTCGTTTTCATTTTCATCTATCCCGATGACGACGCTGTCGCTACCATCTATCATTTGTTTTAATTTTTCCATGAATTTGTCTTGCTGCGGCGCATTGGAAGCATCGACATGAGAATATGATGGTGAAGCATGTTTTGTCAAAGGTTGAATCTCTTTGCTTGGGACACACATATTATTAATAGTAGCGCGAGAAGTGGAAAGATGTTTCTTGACGAGTTTACGAAATCCTTGAAGTTTCAGTCGTTGCATCTTTGACCTTTGACGCTGCCAGGAATGACTGATTTTCTTCACCGATGGACAACCAATTCCCAACCAAGATAAACGATATATTGATCTGAAGCAGTTAGCTGATGACTATCAATTGGTTCAGGACGACAAGAAGGTCACAAATAATGATTTCTCTGTATTTCTTCGAAGTCTGATTTATTTGTGTGTACAGTAGTATGTACGTACAGTACTATCTTCAATCTC
>Ga0209712_10002306_pt1 | contig 15780 bp, 9 predicted proteins | sample ArcOceMetagenome_FD_187443 | JGI IMG/M metagenome (GOLD analysis project Ga0209712, IMG submission 187443) | Marine eukaryotic phytoplankton communities from Arctic Ocean - Arctic Ocean - Greenland ARC118M Metagenome (SPAdes) (version 2) | ecosystem: Environmental > Aquatic > Marine > Oceanic...
CACTGGATATGTATAAGACCAGTGATGCTGCTCAATTGAGGCAATGGTTGCTAGAAAAGGGTTTGGGTATAAGTTCAGTACAGCGCACATTTGGTGTTGCAAGGGCTGTAACTAACTTTGCTATTGCTGACCTTGGACTGGGTATCCAAAATAACTTTATTGGCATCTATCTTCCTACTATCCACTTGGGTGAAAAACGAAGACCAATACCAACTGATAAATTGGTAAAACTGCAGAAGTAGTGTCTAGTAATGCAAGATGATATTCGCTGGTTGGTGACGTTGATAAGTCATACAGGGTAGGGCCTAGCAGAGTTTTACATAGCCTTCGCCACAATTTCAGACATAGGTGCGAGAGGTTGAAGCACCGTTTGATATGATAGACTAGGTTGGTGGATGGAGTTTAAAATCTGTTGGCCAGAACTATGGTGATAGCTGCAGGTTAAGCCATGTGGGTGAATGGATGGATAAAATTAGCTTGCAAGATAACAGTTAATTTTTGCTACAAGAGTTTGGTTTTGTGATCCTAACCGACCTGCACCCCTCTGGTAATCGTATGGCTAGTTTAAATCTACTGCATATTTTTTTAAGCAGAATCATGGGCACAATCTCCAAAGCCCTGATGCGGGTACTTTGAAGATGTAGTCGTGGAGTCATACCGTTTTTCTCTGCCTCTAACCATCGCCCAGCGCATACACACAACTATCTCCCGGTACTAAACCTTTAAAATTAAACGCAGGAGCAGGGGTAGTTAAATTATTACCTTTAGATTTTGAATATTCTAAAAACTCCTGCCAAGTTTCAATACAAACTGTATGAGAACCAAAGTCATCTTTACATGTATTACATGCTCCATCTCTGCAGAACCCAGTAATTGGGTCTACTCCACAGATTACTAATCTTTCACCAAATACGTTAATTGGCTCATCCATTTTAATCATTTTAGTACTTTTGTTCCATAACTCTCTTAACACCATCATTTAACTGCTATGGCCACCATTTAGGGCTGATACGTTTCAATGCAAGCTTTTTGCGCTTTGCCAATAGAATAAGAATAAGGTAAAGAGAGACAAGAAAGAATCCACCGACATAAGCGCTAGTGATTATGATGAGAACCCCAGTGTTAGCAAAGTGATGTACGTTAGATTGGCCTACGAAGTTCTGAAGAACTTCGGGGCGAGAACAAATTCATAAGTTTAAAAAATCAGCGATTATTTTATCAGTGTCCCTGTTTCATTGCTTACATGACCTGTTAGCCAGTTGTCTTATTACTTATCTTATTAGTTATAAATAATGAACATGATGTATGAGTCAGTATTTATATAAACTATTGTTAAATATGGGTTTTATATATCTTCCTTATAAGGTATATATTTCAAAAAAATATTTGGACATTGCCAGTGAATAGGTTACTGAGAGAGGTTGTTTATCCCCTACCATCAGAGACAGATTTAGTATTCACTACTGTAAATCAGATACTTACAGGGCAGTAGTCCAATGTCAGAGGATCGTTTGTGTTTACCGTGTCAACACCAGCAATATTTGCGTAAAACCCTCACCTAAACCCTCAATGAACACCCCATAAAAGGCCTATAAGACAGCTTTTGAGGGCACTTTAACTGACTAATTATATGGGCCTCATAAGATATGTTGTCTCATGCTAAATAATACCTCAGGTACACACAGCCCTACTTTAAGGAGTAGGCAGGTCCACAACCCATAGGGGCGTTATTATTTATGGCCTCTGCAATACACGAGAAATTTCAAAAGTGTATACCACTTGCTAGTTACACTTGAGGATAGGCCTCGTATTCAGTGGTATTGAGTGTATTTGTTGTGTGTGAATACAGTGAGGTGCTCGAGTTAGGCATTTAAGGCATTAGAAGGAAACTAAGCGTTACAAGTACCCTATTACATGTGTAATATTTGAAGTGGATATATGGTAATTAAAGAGCTTGTTAGCGCTAATAAAATGAGGATAAAGGTATCTAAATAATTAGTTAACTTATTTTGTTAAGCATAGAGTTGGAGGTAACATTATTTACATAAAGCATTCAAATAGATGTGTTCTAATGCTATTCTATTACTAAAAAATACACCAAAGGCTGTATATGGAACTGACATTTGACGAGGCCTTGCAAAAGGCTGCTGATGCCCATAAAGATGGGCAGGTCCAAGAAGCAGGCCGGCGCTATAAAGACATACTTAAGGCACAACCTAAACACCCTGATGCTAATCATAATATGGGGACTTTGGCTATCGGTGTTGATAAAGCACAAGAGTCATTACCGTTCTTTAAAACAGCCTTAGAGGCCAATCCAAGTATAGGTCAATACTGGTTAAGTTACATTGATGCTTTGATTAAGCTAGATCGAATAGCTGATGCGAAAGATGTGTTCGATCAGGCTAAAGATAAAGGAGCTAAAGGTGAGGCTTTTGACCACTTGGAGAAACGACTTGCAGAGTCAACAGTCAATTCGTGGCACCCTTCATCAGGTCAATTACAGGTTATTATCAACCTTTTCAATCAAGGGTTAATGCAGAGTGTTTTATCTGAGAGCACTCAAATGCTGAAGCTATACCCTCAGTCATTTGTTCTTTACAATCTTTTAGGAGCTGCCAATGCAAGTTTGATGCACTACGACGAAGCTATAAACAGCTATCAGCAGGCTCTAAAGGTTAAGCCTGATTATGCTGATGCATATAACAATATGGGTATTGCCCTACAGGATAAAGGTAATTTAGAGGCTGCTATAGATAGCTACAAACAAGCTGTAAAGATTAAGTCTGATTATGCTGATGCCTTTTATAATATGGGTAATGCCCTGAAGGATAAGGGTGATCTAAATTCCGCCATAGACAGCTACCAGAAGGCTCTAAACTTTAATCCTGATTATGCTGAAGCATATGACAATATGGGTAATGCTCTAAAGGATAAGGGTGACATCGAGGCGGCCATAGACAGCTACAAAAAGGCTCTAAAGATCAAGCCTGTTTGTGCTGAAGCATACTGTAAAATTGGCGTTCTCCAAAAGAACCAGGGTGATCTAGATGCTGCCAAAGACAGCTTCAAAAAGGCTTTAAAGATCAATCCTGATTATGCTGAGGCCTATTACAATATGGGCAATGCCCTGAACGATAAGGGCGATCTCGATGCCGCTTTAGGCAGTTACCAAAAGGCTTTAAAGTTCAAGCCTGACTATGCTGAGGCCTATTATAATATGGGTAATACCCTTAAGGATAAGGGTAACTTAGAGGCCGCTATAGATAGTTATCAACAGGCTTTAAAGATTAAGCCTAATAATGCAGGTGCCTATAACAATATGGGTATTGCTCTGCAGAATAAGGGCGATTTAGATGCTACCATAGACTGCTACAAAGAGGCTCTAAAGATTAAGCCTGATTATGCTGATGCATATAACAATATGGGTAATGCCCTGAAGGATAAGGGTGACCTAAAGGCCGCTGTAGTTAGCTACCAAAAGGCCCTAAAGATCAAGCCTGACTTTGCAGAGGCCTATTACAATATAGGTAATGCTCTGCAGGAAAAGTGTGAGCTGGACGCTGCTTTATACAGCTACAAGAAAGCTCTCAAGATCAAACCTGATTATGCTGAGGCAATTTCGCAGGCGCAGCATGTTGCTGCCCTAATGGTGGATTGGGATTATGTTGCAAGTATAAAAAATGATTTATTGGTTACTGAACTTAAGGGAAACGTAACTGTTTATGGGCTTTTGGCTGTTGTGGATGAGCCAACTCTGCATCTTGAAAAAACTACTGCGTTGGTCACAGAAAAATTCAACTATACGCCTCAATATAGCCATAGCGTTTTGCAAAAGTATAAACGTATTAAAATAGGTTATTTTTCAAGTTATTTTCGACAGCATCCCGTTAGCGTGCTCAGCGCCCAAATTCTGGAAATGCATGACAGAGAGCAATTTGAAACGTATGCCTTTCATTATGGCCGAGACAATAGTGATGACTACAATCTACGAATGCGAGAAACTTTTGACCATTTTATAAATGTTTCTAAAATGTCTGATAAAGACATTGCTGAATTGGCCTTTGAAAAGGGAATAGATATTGCTATCGAATTTAACGGATTTATGTCGGATGGCCGGATTGGTATATTAGCTCATCGTCCTGCGCCCATACAGATAAACTATTTAGCTTACCCTGGAACTATGGGAGCTGCTTTCTACGATTACATCGTAGCTGATGAAACCATCATTCCAGAAACCCAAAAGTGCAACTATTCTGAGAATATTATTTACCTACCGAATTGTTATATGCCACAGGACAACACTCGGCAGATTTCTCAAAAACAGATTTCACGAATTGATTATAACCTGCCCGAAATAGGCTTTGTATTTTGCTGTTTCAATAATAGCTTTAAGATTAGTCCGAGAGAATTTGATATTTGGATGAGACTGCTCAGCCAAATAGATGGAAGTGTTTTATGGCTCCTAAAAACTAATAAATGGGCTAAGACTAATTTAAGAAATGAAGCGCTAAAAAGGGGGATTAATCCAGACCGTTTGGTGTTCGCAAATAATTTGGAGCTTGATGAACATCTGTCGAGGCTGCGTCTGGCAGATTTATTTTTGGATACTTTCAATTTCAATGCTCATACGACGGCAAGTGATGCTTTATGGGCTGGCCTTCCTGTTGTAACAAAGATGGGCAATGGTTTTGCTGCAAGAGTGGCTGGAAGCTTGCTAACTTCAATTGAGATTCCTGAACTAATCACAATTTCAGATGAAGATTATGAAGCTTTGGCGTTAAGCTTAGCTATTGATCCTCAGAAACTCACGATGATAAAGAATAAGTTATCAGTTAAACGAAAATCTGCGACTCTTTTTGATACAGAGACTTATACAAAAAATTTGGAGAAGGCTTACATAAAAGCCCATAAGCTTTTCGTAGACGGACTGCCACCTTCTGAGTTCAAAGTTTGATGGAAAAGTTGACCGTGATACTTCCAGCCGCTGGTAAAGGTACGAGGCTTAATTTACCTTATCCGAAAGAAATACTTCGATTAAACAGTGAAAAGGCTTTAATCGATTACAGCTTTGATTTATTCAATGGCCTGAAGCATGACGAGGTCGAGTTTGTGGTAATTATTAATGAAGAAAAGTCGGAGATCATTAAATATCTATCCAAATACAAATCTAAATATAATATAAGCTTCACATATCAGAAACCTGATGAGTATGAATACACTGGCGCCATTAAAAGCGCTATGCATCTCTTTGGTGACAAGAATATTGTACTACTTCCTGACACGCTCTTAACACTCTCCAAAAACGTCAACCTTGCCAATTTAGTAAGTCTTCGTTTAAAAGAGGATAGCTTTACATTTTTATTCAAGTCAGAAACTAGCGAAAAAATGTTAAGAACAAAAGGATGCCTCAAGCTCGACGATTACTCAAGAGTGTTAGCTTATGAAGATAAACCATCTCAAAATATTTCTGGCTTCAACGGGTACTGGTGCGCGTTCGCTTTCAAAAAACAGGTTTTTGATGAGTGTATCTCCTTTATGGAGCAAAGTACCTTAAAACTCGAACAGCCCCAAATAAGTATTGAGCAGACACCTATTTTTAGGAGTAAAGTTATTGAAGTTGAAGATTATAAAGATTTAGGAACTTGGGCAGAAATAGGTAATGTGCTTTCTAAAAATTAAAATCTCTAAGGTACAAATTCATTTCACGTTAGGTGGATTTTTTGATGGGGTGATGTCAGGTGTTGGTTAGGTGGAGTATTTGAGGAGTAACGGTGTAGACGGAATGTGGCTTTATTACGTCACTTCCTGATACTAGCGCCAAAGCCCTTGAATGTAGTTACTTTTAACCATTCGATAGGCCTCAACATGGCATTAAATGTATGTAATTCTTGAGAGCAGTTTCAATAATTCTAAACAGTAAAGCTAAACACAGCACTTCTCTCGTAAAATAACTCCACTGACAGACTCCATAATAAGGTGTCTAAAAAAAGCCTGTCTGGGCACTATAACTGACTGATGCTACGACTATAAAGATGAGCTATCTCACTCTCAACACTACTATTCACTTAGTCACTTGAGAAGTCCTGATAAGTGGTTGGAATATATATTGTAATTCACTCCAGACCTATGGAACGGTAGACATTTATGATGATACAAATCCCACTAAGTATTCTGCTTACACTTACTTGAAGGGTCATATTTATTGCGTTTCTCGGGACATTCCTGCAGGCTTAAGAAATTACTACAGAAAGGCCCGCGCAATTCAATCTCTACTCACAACTAATTGCAGTTATGCTGTGCATTCCTCGGGTTTATTATCTCTGCGTTTAAAAGACTATTAGCATGATCTGAGACTGCGAAATACTTCGCCTTCATCCACTCAATTGTTGACCTGTGAACCCCTAGAGGGCAGCTCAACAGTCATAACCTATAACTCTATTTGAGTGCTAAAGGGGTTAGCAGGGTAGACATGTTCTTTCGTGCTGCAGGATGCAACATTGATTATTTATCACAGGCACCCTCCAGCCCACTCAAAGTATCATCAATTCCCATTGAATTATCCCTCCGTCACTAAATTCATAAGGCATCTTACATTGTAACTTTACACCTATGTCCTGACCAAAGTGGTCTCTGAACGCCTTAGCCATTAACTTCTGTAGGCCCTCCTGATAACATTGATGCATCGTATATGAATCGAGTGAAAAGTGCTCATTGATGTGTGGTTTTTAGGCGTCTATAACTATTGATGGCGTTTTGACCGACTGGCATATTGGGGTTGGTGAAAAGGGCTCTTCCATGAGCTGCTACTGTAAGAATACTATTGTTTTAGACGTAAAAAAGCGTGCTCACCGAATCCCCTAAAAACTAATACAATGCTTATATTGAAAAATAAATTCAATAGTGAGTTAAAATAAATATTAACAACATGCACGACATTGCGTTTAGGGGGTTAAATGGAACAAACTATCGAACAAGCACTGAAGCAGGGTTTCACTGCGCATAATAAAGGTAATCTGCAGGAAGCAGAGCGTGTTTACAAGGCGGTATTGCGAAGCCACCCAAAGCATCCAGAAGCGTGTCATAATTTAGGACTTATAGCTATTTATGCAAATCAGATAGAGGTGGCACTGCCGTTGTTTAAAACGGCTCTGGAAGTAAATCCAATGATAGAGCAGTTTTGGTTAAGTTATATTGATGCACTTGTTAAAGCTAACCAGTTAAAGGATGCTAAACAAACAATTAAAAAGGCTAAAAAGAAAGGATTTGATGCTAAAAAACTACTAGCATTACTTTCACAGACCAAAGGGGTCGCCGACATTAAAGTGCCATCCCATCAACAACTCAGTAAGCTCTTAGAGCAATATCAATATGGACGATATGACGATGCTGAAAAGTTAGCACGCTCCCTTTCTATAAAATTTCCATGTCATAATTTCAGTTGGAAGATACTTGGAGCAGTGCTAAAGCAAACAGGCATGGTGTCTGAAGCAGTATTCGCCGGAGAAAAATCAGTTGAGATTAATCCTAAAGATGCCGAAGCCCACAATAATTTGGGAGTCACGCTTCAAGAACTAGGAAGATTAGTCGAGGCTGAAGTAAGCTGTAAGCAAGCGATAGCATTGAAACCTGATTATGCCGAAGCCCATAGCAACTTGGGTTTCACGTTGCAAAAACTGGGCAGATTAGACGAGGCTGAGGCAAGCTATACCCAAGCGATATTATTAAAACCTAACTTTGCCGAAGCCCACTACAACTTAGCTAATACGCTGCATGAGCTGGGCAGATTAGACGAGGCTGAAGCAAGCTATAAGCAAGCTATAGCATTAAAACCTGACTTAGATGGAGCACATATCAACTTGGGCAACGTGCTTAAAAAACTTGGTAGATTAGAAGAGGCTGAAGCAACATATACACAAGCGATAGCATTGGAATCCGACTTAGCCGAAGCCCACAACAACTTGGGTGTCACGCTCCAAAAGCTGGGTAGATTAGAGGAGGCTGAAGCAAGATATAAGCAAGCGGTAGCATTGAAACCTGACTATGCCGATGCCCACAACAACTTGGGTGACACACTCAAAGAACTTGGCAGATTGGATGAGGCTGAAGTAAGCTGCAAGCAAGCGCTAGCACTGAAACCTGACTTAGCTGAAGCCCACAACAACTTGGGTGTCGTTCTTAAAGAACTGGGTAGATTAGAAGAGGCTGAAGCAAGCTATACCCAAGCGATAGCGCTTAAACCTAACTTTGCCCTAGCCCACATTAACTTGGGTAGAGTTCTTTATAATATGGGTTATAAGCATTTAGCGTTAGAAAGCATAGAGAAAGCAGATCACATCGATCCTCAATCAAAAGAGTCTAGGTTAATATTAAGTGTCATAAATTCAAGAAAGTCTCATAAGCCAAGTGGGTCTTTTTTTGGTGATGCAAGCAAAATAAGTACTTTTAGAGGATTAACGTCAAATCCACTTATTTTAAACAGAGTGGTGGAGGCAGATCTTATCTCCTACATTTACGGAATGAGTTCTAGAGCATTGGACAAAACAATAGATACCCGTTTCGGAAATGGTAGGTGCTCACCAGACTTTAACTTATTTGAAGATACTAGTTCTATTATAAAAAATGTAGCAGAAGATCTAACGAGAATTATAATGGAAGCTGTTAAATCAGAAATATATATAAGTGAATCTTTCTTTAATATTGTTGGTGCTGGAGGAGGTATAAATCCTCATAATCATATTAGCGATTTAGACAAAGATTTCGGGTTGGATTTACGTAAGAAAAAGTATGCTTTGCAGTATTATCTTTCTGTAGGAGATCAAAATTGTAGTGAACCAGGTGTGTTAAAACTTTACGAACCTGTCGAAGATATTCTCCCATGTAAAGGTATGATAACGATCATTTCCGCAAGTAGGGCGCACTCTGCAGTGTATGATGGTAAAACAGATAGAGTTATGATTGGCGTTAATTTTTATAGCATGTGACATTCTCTTATCTGGCAATTTTCAAAATTTTTTAAATTCACCTTTATTTAGACCATTGATGCCGCTCAGTTTAGGCAGTGGTTATAAGAGAAGGGACTTAGCATAAGTTTTGTGCAGAGAACGTTCGGAGTCAGCAGAGTAATCACTAATTAGCTATCTCTGAACTTAGATTTGCCATAAAAAATAACTTTATTAGCATCTAACTGCCAATAATCCTTACGGCAATAAAAGCTAAGAAAAACAACTCAGCTTTTAAGTTGGTCTTCTTTTAGCTAATCATGTTGAGTTATTTAGACAAAGTATTTAAAAACAACAGTTTCATATGTTAATCTCTTAAAAACAAACACACTAAGGGTTAATTTGTGGAACTGAGATTAATTGTAGCGCCCAAGCCTGCTATTGAAGCACATAAATCTGGCCAAATTGACGGCTCCCAGAGCTTTTGTGAAGTAATATTGAGAGTAAAGCTCAACCAGCCTGATGTTAATCATAATTTTGGTCTTTTAGAGGCTAGTTTGGGAGAGATCCAACGGGAATTACCATTCTTTAACTTAGCACTAAAGGCGAACCTCATTAAAGATCAATTTTGGTTAACCTATATTGATTCTTTGATTCAATTAGACCAAATCGCTGAAACCCAACCTTTGTTTGGTCAAGCTAAGGGCAATGTAGCCAGCGGTGAAGCTTTTGAGCAACTGGAACAAAGACTAAATGAGCTAAATGGAAAGCAGGTAGCAGCTGATCCCAAATTAATGGTCAGAACCAAGTGAGGCCTAATGTCTTAGACAGTTTAAAACTTGATCAAGCGACAAGACTTGCAAAGAAGAAAGCCAAAGAAGGAGCTCCTGAGGACTCTATACGTATTTATAATGATATTCTTAATAGATTTCCAAAGAACAAAAGAGCTCTTGATGGGATTAAGTCACTTTCGGATGGGTTTAATAGTAACGGGTCAAAGGTCAAAGAGCCCCCGCAAGACCAACAACAGCGTTTGATCAAACTCTATCAGCAAGGGCAGCTTCAACAGGCTTTGAACAGTGCCAAGAAATTATTGTTGCAGTTTCCTAACTCACTGATGCTCTACAATATTCAAGGCGCTGTTAATACAGGGTTGGGTCAGCTTGATTCTGCTGTCGATAGCTACAAACAGGTTCTAAAGATCAAGCCAGATTATGCTGAAGCTTACTATAATATGGGTAATGCCCTGAAGAATAAGGGTGATTTAGAGGCCGCTATAGATAGCTACAAACAGGCCGTAAAGATTAAGCCTGACTATGCTGATGCTTTTAACAATATGGGCGTTGTCCTGAATGATAAGGGCGACATAGAGGCCGCTATTAATGTCTACAAACAGGCTCTTAAGATTAAGCCTGACTCTACTGATGCCTATTACAATATGGGCATGGCTTTAAAGAAAAAGGGTGACCTTGAGTCGGCCATAGAAAGCTTCAAAAAGGCTCTAAATATCAAGCCTGACTTTGCTGAGGCCTATTACAATATGGGTAATGCCCTAACGGATAAGGGTGATCTAGAGGCCGCTATAGAGAGCTACAAACAGGCCATAACAATCAAGCCTGACTTTGCTGAGTTTTATAACAACATGGGTATTGCCCTGAAGAGTAAGGGTGACCTAGGGGCCGCTATAGACAGCTACAAACAGGCCATAAAGTTCAAGCCCGACCATGCTATTGCCTATAACAATATGGGTGTTGCCCTGGGTGAAAAAGGTGATCTGGATGTTGCAATAGACAGCTTTAATCAGGCTCTAAAATTTAATCCTGAGAGTGCGGAGGCCCATAATAATAGAGGGGGTGCTTTAAAAGACAAGGGTAAGTTAGACTCAGCTATAGTCAGCTTCAAGCGAGCTATAAAGATCAAGCCTGATTTTGCTATCGCCTATAACAATATGGGCGTTGCCCTGGGTGAAAAAGGTGATCTGGATGTTGCAATAGACAGCTTCAATCAGGCTTTAAAAATTAATCCTGAAAGTGCGGAAGTCTTTAATAATAAAGGGGGTGCCCTAAAAGACAAGGGCAAGTTAGGTTCAGCTATAGACAGCTTCAAGCAAGCTATAAATATCAAGCCTGATTGTTTTGATGCATTTTACAACTGGTCCCTTTGCCATCTCATGCAAGGTAATATGGAAAAAGGATTCAATTTTTATGAGTCGCGCCTAAAAAAAAATAAACCGACTGCTACTCCCGCTAGAGCCAACCTTATTTGGGATGGTGAAAAGAGCTTAAGAGGCAAACGTTTTGTCATCTATGAAGAGCAAGGGTTGGGGGATGTTATCCAGTTCTGCAGGTACTTGCCACTTCTTGAACAAAGGGGAGCGGATATTACCTTTAAAGTAAAGTCAAATTTACACGCTCTTTTGCACACCATGGATAGTAAAAGCAGGCTTGTGATGAGCCGTCCAGAAGAACATGAAATTGACTTTGAAACACCATTGATGAGCCTTCCTCATCTCTTGAGCACCAGTTTAGAAACAATTCCTGCCGCGACCCCTTACTTATTTGCAGGCCAAGAGAAAATTCAAACTTGGGGTGAGAGAGTTAGTAAGGATAGGTTCAAGATTGGTATCTGCTGGCAGGGCAACAAAAGCAATAAGATTGACGTTGGCAGGTCTATTCCACTGTCACTTTTTGAGGGCATTTCTAGAATCCCAAATGTAGAGTTGATCAGCCTTCACAAGGGTGAGGGTGAAGCCCAAATTCCTGGTATTGACTTTGATGTGACCACATTGGGGCATGATTTTGATGCAGGCCAGGATGCATTTCTCGATACAGCTGCGGTTATGATGAACTGTAATCTGATCATTACGTCTGACACAGCGGTTGCTCATCTATCCGGTGCAATAGGCCGACCAACATGGGTTGTACTAAAACAGGTCCCTGATTGGCGTTGGATGTTAGATCGGCATGACAGCCCTTGGTATCCAACGATGACTTTATACCGGCAAAAATTCCTAGGAAATTGGGTTGATGTTTTTGATACTATCGAATGGGACTTGCGCACTATGCTAAAACAAAAAAGGCACCAAAAATGAATAGACCTCAAGCTCCTATCAAACAAGTCACCAAAATAAATAGCCCTCAAGCCCCCATCTCTTGGGGTGAATTGTTTGACAAGATAACGATTCTTCAAATTAAATTGGATAACCTTACGTTAAAAAACGCTCTCGAAAATGTTGAACAGGAATTAAAAAAACTCCAATCTATACTGACTCAATATTGTCCCAAGGAGATGGAAGCGACGCAACTTGAGGGTGAGTTGCGGCAAATCAATCAGCACCTTTGGGATATTGAAGACAAAATCAGAGACAAAGAAAGGAACAATTCTTTTGATGATGAGTTTATTCAACTCGCTCGCAGTGTTTATATTACTAATGATGAACGCTCTCGTATCAAAAGAAAAATTAATGATTTGTTTGGATCAGAACTTATAGAAGAAAAATCATACGCCAAATACTAAGCCTTAATGTAACTTAGTCAGTATTGACATGCACTGGAATGTGCTTCCAAGGTTGTTTTAAAAAAATGGCAATGAATTTTGGGTCTTGCCGATACCAGTAGCCACCACACCCAGGTTATGGGAGTTTTCCGTTTGGCTAATCGTCAAGATAATCAAATGCACCATTTAAGAACGGTTTAAACTTTTTCCATTCTTGGGAACTATTTTGGTAAACCTTTTGCCTAACTTGCGTGTTAGATGCTGTAGCAACACTCCTTCTATTATGTTGAGGTGACAAACATTTGCTTTCCCAATCCAAACCAAGATGCTGGATAAGTTTTTTTGTCTCGTCATCTTGATTATCGGTAAGTAACTCATAGTCAACATTATAAATTCTGTTAGGAAGATTTATCTCCCAAAATTCCATTAGATTTTGGTAGAGTGCATAATATGTAAGGACGTCATCGAGGCCGTAACAGTAACCAAGAGACCTGGATGTAAAGTATTGCTTATAATTTCCCCAACATACTGCAGTGGGGTTTCTTTTGACGTGTACTATTTTAGCTTCAGGAAATGCAGCAGCAAGTAATCCTATAAAACGAAAGTTTTGAGGCAGCTTGTCTGTAACAAACAGATTACCGTTGGAAACATTTTGTAGTTTTGTTAAATATTTATTTCTAAAGTTCAGCAAGGCTTCAGCATTTGAGTCAGATACACCTCGCGCTATCGACGCGCCAAACTGATCTGCAAAAGTTAACTCACCTGCCCCCACGACTTGCGAATGAGAAGAAATTATTTGTTCAACTAAAGTTGTTCCCGAACGCGGCATTCCAACAATAAAAATTGGTATTAGGTTCTTTGATAATTTGTCAGGCCCTAACGTCTTTCTTACTATTCGCGGGTAGTTAGATTTAATCTGCTTGAACAGTTCTACATCTTGATTAACATCGTAGTTCAACAGCTTTTTACGCAGTGCATTACCCTCACTATAATGCGAAAAGGCTTGTTCAAAATCGCCTAAATCTTCACAAGCCTTGGCTAAGCCAAAATTAATATGGCAACGCTGCTCTTCTGAAATATTTTCATCAAGATATAGCTCCTGCATTTTTAAATACTGTTCATCCTGTGCATCACATTTTTTTAATGTTGTAATATGCCGATGGGCTTCGGCTAAGTCAGGTTTTAATGTTATCGCTTGTGTGTAGCTTGCTTCAGCCTCGTCTAATCTGCCCATCTCTTGCAAAATGACACCCAAGTTGATGTGGGCTTCAGGGTAATCAGATTTCAACGATATTGCTTGCCTATAGCTTGCTTCAGCCTCATCTAATCTGCCTAGCTCTTTGAGTGTGACACCTAAGTTACTGTGGGCTTCAGCTAAGTCAGGTTTCAATGCTATCACTTGCGTGTAGCTTACTTCAGCCTCATCTAATCTGCCTAGTTCTTTGAGTGTGACACCCAAGTTGTAGTGGGCTTTGGCATAGTCAGGTTTAAACGCTATCGCCAGCGCATAGCTTGCCTCAGCCTCGTCTAATCTCCCCTTTGCTGTGAGTGTAATACCCAAGTTATAGTGGGCTTTGGCATAGTCAGGTTTAAACGCTATCGCTTGTTTGTAACTCGCTTCAGCCTCATCTAATCTACCCAGATCTTTTAGTATGTTACCCAAATTATAGTGGGCTTGGATAAAGTCAGTTTTCAACGCTATCGCTTGCCTAAAGCTTGTTTTAGCCTCATTTAACCTGCCCAGCTCTTTGAGTAGTTTACCCAAGCTTAAGTGAGCTTCAGCATAGTCAGGTTTTATTGCTATCGCTTGCGTGTAGCTTGCTTCAGTCTCTTCTAATCTACCCAGTTCTTTTAGCGCGATACCCATGTTGAAGTATGCTTCGGCATAATCAGGTTTCAATGCTATCGCTTGCGTGTAGCTCGCATAAGCCTCCTCTAATCTGGCCAATTCTTGGAGCGTGTTACCCAAGTTGTTATAGGATTCGGGGGAGTCAGGTTTCAACGCTATCGCTTGTGTATAGCTTGCTTCAGCCTCCTCTAATCTGCCCAGTTCTTGGAGCGTGTTACCTAAGTTGTTATGGGCTATGGGGAAGTCAGGTCTCAACGTTACTGCTTGCCTTAAGCTTATCTCAGCCTCTTCTAATCTATCCAGTTCTTGAAGCGTGATACCTAAGTTATTGTGGGCTTCAGCGTCTTGAGGACTTAATACGGTTGCTTTTTGACTGGGAACTAACGACTCAAGAACTCTGCCAGTTTGTTTGAGCAAAGCGCCCAGTACTTTCCAGCCAAGTTGATATTTTGGGAATTTTTGAGTGACTATTACAGCCAATTTCTCAGCTTCGTCATACCTACCGTTTTGATAGTGTCCTAAAAGATTATCTACCTGTGATTGTGAAGGACTTGAACTATTAGCATTTTTGCCCCCTACCTGCTTACTTTTCTGTTTATTTGCAGCAATCTTCTTACGCTTTTCTTTGAGTGTAAGACTTTTCTTTTTCTCAGGTGATTTAGGAAGTGCTGTTTGCGTTATTTTTTTGAGTTGGGCTTCTAAAGCATCAACCTTATCCCACACCAATCCCAGCTTTCTAGACTGTTCAAGAACTACCTTGGCTGTTTTCAGTTGCTTTGCTTGGATAAGGGTGTCGATGTAACTGAGCCAAAACTTTTCTATCTTTGGATTAGCTTCGAGAGCAGTTTTAAATAATGGCAAAGCTGCCTCGACTTGATTAACAGAGACAGCTATTACCCCTAAGTTATGATTGGCATCAGGGTGCAAGGGCTGAGCTTGCAAGATAGCCCGATATAGACGTTCGGCTTCTTGAAGCTTGCCTTCTTTGTGTGCTGCAACACCTTGCTGCAGTGCTTGTTCAATCGTTAGTTCCATTCAATTCTCTACAGCCCTACTTCGTAAACGCTGTAAGTATCTGTTTTGATTTGTCATTACATACATATTACATCTTATTTCTCGTTGTAGCATTGTAATGATTTTTAGAGGATTCAGATAGCTCGCTTTTTTAACGTCTAAGAATACAAGTGTTCTTTTGCTGGCATTTCATTGAAGAGCATCTAGCCCCAGCCTCACTATGCCAGTCAGTCACAATGTCATTGGGAATTATAGACAGCTGAAAACTGTGCATTAATGAGTATTTTCCAAACGCTGATTAAATACTTTGTTGGTTGGGTCACAGTTTTTGGGGAGTGGTGGTTTTGATGGCAGTTCGAACTGCGTGGTTCGCAGCGAAAAAGAGACCCATTCACAGATTCATTTAACTTTATTCTACCTGGCTACAATTTACGACCACTAGAAATGTCCGGTGCCATAGGAATAGAACAACTTAAAAAA
>Ga0209712_10002308_pt1 | contig 15769 bp, 12 predicted proteins | sample ArcOceMetagenome_FD_187443 | JGI IMG/M metagenome (GOLD analysis project Ga0209712, IMG submission 187443) | Marine eukaryotic phytoplankton communities from Arctic Ocean - Arctic Ocean - Greenland ARC118M Metagenome (SPAdes) (version 2) | ecosystem: Environmental > Aquatic > Marine > Oceanic...
CGTGGCTGCGGCTGCCATTGCTGTCGACACCCTTAGCGTACCCAGCTTTGAGGGGCGACAATTTACCTCGGGCATTTTAGTGCACATTGTCACGTCTATTTTGAGTTATGCTTTATTTGCGGTGGCAGCCTGTCAGGCGGTGTTACTCATTTATCAAAATCGCCACTTGAAAAACCACCAATCCTCGCGTTTGGTGGCTAACCTACCACCCTTGCAGACCATGGAGAGTCTTCTATTTGAAGTGCTCGCCACTGGGCAACTTTTGTTAAGTATAGGATTGCTGACTGGGTTCTTGTTTTTAGACGACTTATGGGCCCAACATGTGGTGCATAAAACTATTTTGAGCCTTGTGGCATGGATTATTTTTACTATACTGATTTTGGGCCATTACCGTTTTGGTTGGCGCGGCCGCACTGCAATACGCTGGACCTTATGGGGCTTCGCCAATTTGGTTTTTGCTTTTTTTGGCACTAAATTGGTTTTAGAATTTATTTTATAACATTTCAACACTTGACACGAAGGGCGTCAGGCATAAGAATTGACGGCCATAACTGATACGAGGTTACACCCGCCTTGAGCGACATTCCTTTAAGCTATTTATTTACTAGCTTAGCATTGCTTATTTTATTGTCGGCATTTTTCTCCAGCTCCGAAACTGGCATGATGTCCCTCAATCCTTATCGACTGCGCCACCTGGTGAAGCAAAAACATCGTGGTGCCATGCGGGCAAGTAAACTTCTGGACCGGCCGGATAGGCTCATTGGCGTGATCCTTATTGGTAATAATTTTGTCAATATATTAGCGTCTGCTATCGCCACCATGATTGCATTGCGGCTTATGGGTGATGCGGGCGTTGCCGTTGCAACGGCAATGCTGACATTGGTCATCCTTATTTTTGCGGAAGTTACTCCTAAAACAGTGGCTGCACTCAAGCCTGAACAAGTGGCCTTTCCTGCGTCTTTAATTCTTTCACCATTACTTAAGCTGTTGTATCCCTTTGTGTGGGTGGTCAACACCATCTGTAATGGCTTACTGCGCATGCTGGGTTTTAACGCTGCAGCTAAAGTCAGTGATCACCTCAGTTCTGAAGAACTGCGCACCATCGTACATGAAGCCGGCGCATTGATTCCACTGCGTAACCAATCTATGTTGTTGAGCATTTTGGATCTAGATACGGTAACGGTAGAAGATATTATGATTCCCCGTAATGAAATTGTGGGGATTGATATCAATGACGACATTAGCACCATCTTGAATACCATCAGCCAGAGCCCCCATACGCGTCTGCCTTTGTATCAAGAAGAGCTTAATAATGTAGTGGGTATCGTCCATGTTAGGCAAATACTGCCCCTTTTGTATGCTGAAAACCCCTCTAAAGAAGAATTTTTAGCACTGGCTAGAGAACCTTATTTCGTGCCAGAAAGCACTCCTTTAAATACCCAATTATTGAACTTTCAAAAGCGTAAATATTGGGTGGCTTTAGTGGTAGATGAGTATGGTGACATCCAAGGCTTGACGACCCTAGAAGATATTTTAGAGGAAATTGTGGGCGACATGGCCGAAGAGCAAGACCATGAGAACGAAGACATCCATCCTCAAGAAGATGGTTCGTTTTTTATTGATGGCACCACGACTGTGCGTGACATTAACAAAGCCCTTATTTGGACCTTACCCATTGATGGACCCAAAACTCTAAACGGCTTAATCACTGAAAGGCTAGAGGAAATCCCTCAGTTTAACGTGTGTTTAAAAATGGGTGAGTACCATTTAGAAACCGTACAAATTAGGGGCAACTTCATTAAAACTGTGCGTTTAAGTCGGGTAGAGACGTCTGCAGAAGAAGTGCATTAAAGCTTCACAATCGTAACAAATGGGCTGGCCAGTTCACGCTCTCGGACCTTGGCTAGCACTTGTTTTCGACCCTCGTTATCTAATCTCATCCAAGCGGTAATTTCTTCCCCAGACCGGTAACAGCCCTGACAAATGTCATCATCATCCAGATAACAGACATTAACACAGGGTGAAGCAATGGGTTTTTCTGACACGGTCAAGCATCCTCTGGGTGGCTATAAAGATCAATACGCGCATCGTAAACTAAATTAACAAATTCAGCCAGAATAAAGGCGGTCATACCCCATATTCGATACTCATCATAATAGAAACTAGGCACCTGTTTAACGCCTACTGCTATTGGTAAAGCATCCATTACTGGCTTGGTATCAATAAAGAAGCGCAGGGGCACCGTGAAGATGCGGTCCAATTCGCCAAGATTAGGGATTAACTGGTTGATCACAGCAGGAGGGACTACACCAATAATAGGTGTGACCACAAAGCCTTGCCTTGATAACACCTGCCCCATCTGCCCAACCACTGCCACCGCTTCTGGTTTCAGCGCTACTTCTTCATAAGCTTCTCTAAGGGCGGTCGCTACTAGGTCTGAGTCATAAACCTCTGCCTTACCACCTGGAAAAGCAATCTGGCCTTTGTGGGTTGGCATGTGCTGTGCTCGACGCGTGAGTATGACCTCTGGATTAAGCTTATCGTCTGTGATCGCCACCAGCACCGCTGCTGGGGTTTGTAATTCTGCAGTCAATGTTCGAGGCTGATGTTGAGATAATTTTTGGGTAATAAACTGATGCATTGAGCTGAATCTACAATTCTTTGTTTATAGTGGGGGGTGTTTATCTTACAATAAACACTCCATAAAAGTGAGAGGTACTCGACATATCATGAAATATTGCAGCCATTGCAGTGCCCTAGTGAGTTTTATTGTGCCGCAGGGTGACAACCGCCAGCGCTACGTATGTAATGCGTGTGAATTTATTTTCTATGAAAACCCTCGCATTATAGCCGGTAGCATCCCAGTTTTTGAAGGCAAAGTATTATTGTGCAAACGTGCCATCGAGCCACGCCTGGGGTTTTGGACTTTGCCTGCAGGGTTCATGGAAAATGGCGAAACCACGGAGCAAGCAGCCCTTAGAGAAACTTACGAAGAGGCCTACGCAACGCCTAAACTGGGGCCTTTGTTTAGCGTGTGCAACTTATCAAAAGGTAACCAAGTGCACATATTTTACCTTGCAGAAATGACGGTAGCCGAGTTTGGATCTGGTCCAGAAAGTTTAGAAGTAGAACTTTATGACGAAGCAGACATCCCTTGGGATGAGATGGCGTTTGGCACGGTAACCCAAACCTTAAAGCGCTTTTTTGCAGACCGAAAAAAAGGCCTTATGCAACTTCACCATATTGATTTTTGACATGCAAGGGCAGCTCATGCTGCACCTCTTCGACTACCCTTGTAGGTAAGGGTTAGTGCGTCGTTCTGCACCTATGGTGGACATTGGCCCATGGCCTGGTACAAACCTCACCGCATCTTGCAACACTAGTAGTTTACTTTTGATGGCATCGATCAAGGTGTCATGGTCGCCCTGAGGGAAATCTGTGCGCCCTATGGAACCTTGAAACAACACATCGCCCACAAACAATAAACCCTGGTCTTGGTGATGAAACACCACATGACCGGGAGTGTGTCCTGGGCAATGCAAAACATCTAAGGTTTGATGACCCACAGTGACTTGATCACCCTGATGTAACCAACGTGTGGGCACAAAGGTTTTGGCCTCTGGAAACTGAAACATACGGCTCTGGTCGGCTAGGCCATCGATCCAGAATTGGTCACCTTCGTGGGGGCCAATAATAGGCAAGTGTTTATCTTCAGACAACTGCCCTGCTGCCCCGGCATGATCGATGTGCGCGTGGGTTAATAAAATCTGTGTGAGCTCCACACCGTGGGCCGACACTCGATCTAACAAGCGAGGTAACTCTCCACCTGGGTCAACCAACGCCGCCTGCATGGTCTCATCACACCAGATGAGACTGCAATTTTGCTGAAACGGGGTAACCGGAATAATTTCAAATTGTAATGCCATAATAATTACTCAATATTAACACGTCATACTTGCCACACAGCAAACTCAAGGACCACTTTAACCCACCCATACACGGGCATTACGGAACATTCTCATCCATGGGCCATCCTCTCCCCATGCACTGTCTACCCATGAGTTAGTGCAGCTACGGTACACCCGCTCTGGGTGGGGCATCATAATGGTGACACGGCCGTTGGCAGCCGTTAATCCAGTAATGCCATTAACTGAGCCATTGGGGTTAGCTGGGTAGTTTTGAGTGACTTGGCCGTAGCCATCAACAAATCTAAGGGCCACCTTCTGCTCACAGGCTAGACGCTGTTCGTCACTGGAAAATTCGGCATGGCCTTCGCCATGAGCAATGGCAATGGGCATATGTGAACCCGCCATGCCCTGTAACATAATAGAGTTGTTTTCTTGCACTTGAACCAATGCTGTTCGGCCTTCAAACTGTTCCGATTGATTACGCACAAAATGCGGCCAATGGTCACTACCAGGGATGAGTTCATGTAAGTTGGACAACATTTGGCAGCCATTGCACACACCCAGAGTAAAGCTATCTGCGCGCTGAAAGAAGTCACTAAATTCTTGCCTTGCTAGGGGGTTAAACAAAATGGACTTAGCCCAACCTTCACCTGCGCCTAAGACGTCTCCGTAAGAGAAACCACCGCAGGCAATCAAGCCTTTAAATTCACTTAAGGTACGACGCCCTTGGAGGATGTCGCTCATGTGGACATCGACACAATCAAAACCGGCCTTAACAAAAGCTGCAGCCATTTCTAACTGACCGTTGACGCCTTGTTCACGCAATATAGCCACCCTTGGCCGCTCACCCGTAGCGATTAAATCAGCCGCGACATCTTCGTCACTAGCAAAAGTGAGCAGTGAGTTAAGACCTGGGTTGTTAGCATCCAGTAATGCATCATATTCTTGTTCAGCACAGTGGGCGTTATCACGCATAGCCTGCAAACGGTAGCTAGTTTGGGCCCAAAGACGGTGTACTTGGGTTCTTGAGTCAAGCAACACTTCTGTGCCTTCGACAGTGAAGCGAATTTGGTCATCTGCGTTAACACCACCGATGACGCGACTTTGTTCTGCTAAGCCACATGAACTCAGCTGACGCAGCACCTCGGCGCTGTCCTTAGTTTTCACTTGCAACACCACACCCAGCTCTTCATTGAAGAGCCAAGCCAACAAATCATCAGCATCACTGAACATTTCTGCACATTCAATATCAACGCCCACATGCCCCGCTAAGCTCATTTCTACTAAAGTGGTGTACAAACCACCATCGGAGCGATCATGGTAGGCAAGCAATAAGCCATCATCATTGAGACCTTGCACGGCACTAAACAAACCTAGTAAGTCTTCTGCATCATCTAGATCTGGGGTGGTGTCCCCCAACTGACTAAACACCTGAGCTAGGCATGATCCACCCAAGCGGTTCTGCCCATTGCCAAGATCTACTAATATGAGTGAGGTTTCACCGGCATTACTGACCAGTTCTGGCGTTAGTGTTTTGCGCACATCAAGCACCGGTGCAAAACCAGTGATCACCAATGACACCGGTGATGTCACGCTCTTATCCGTGTCGCCATCACGCCATACGGTGCGCATAGACATGGAATCTTTACCCACTGGAATAGAAATACCAAGGGCTGGACACAATTCCATACCCACAGCTTTAACCGTATCGTATAGGTTGGCATCTTCACCCGCATAACCCGCCGGCGACATCCAGTTGGCAGATAGCCGAATATCACTTATCTGCTCAATTTGAGCACAGGCCATGTTGGTAATGGCTTCGCCAATGGCCATGCGACCTGACGCAGGGCCATCAATTAAAGCCAGTGGCGTGCGCTCACCCATAGCCATAGCTTCGCCCGTAATGGAGTCCAAACCTGTGGTGGTTACCGCACAGTTGGCCACAGGCACTTGCCATGGACCTACCATTTGTTCACGCGCCACCATACCGGTAATAGAGCGGTCACCGATGGTAATCAAAAAGCCTTTGCTGGCGACTGTGGGCAAACTTAATATGCGCTTTGCGGCTTCAGACAAATCCACGTGAGACAAGTCCAAAGCTGGTAATTCAACGTCTTGACGCTGCACATCTCGGTGCATTTTGGGGGGCTTGCCAAACAACACAGACATGGGCAGATCAACGGGCTGCTCGTCAAACTGGGTATCACTTAAGGACAAGTGATGTTCTTCGGTGGCTTCACCCACCACTGCGTAAGGGCAACGTTCGCGCTCACACAGTGCGATAAAGGTCTGCATGTTTTCTGGTGGGACGGCTAGCACATAACGTTCTTGGGCTTCGTTACACCAGATCGCCAAAGGCGACATGCCAGGTTCGTCATTGTTGATGTTGCGAATATGAAAAGCGCCACCACGGCCACCATCCTTGACCAATTCTGGAAAGGCATTGGATAAACCGCCAGCACCCACATCATGGATAAAACTAATAGGGTTATGGTCACCCATTTGCCAACAGCGGTCGATGACTTCCTGACAGCGCCGTTCTAACTCGGGATTGTCGCGCTGCACCGAAGCAAAGTCTAAACTTTCAGCACTCGCCCCAGAATCCATAGAGGACGCAGCACCACCACCCAAACCAATTTGCATGGCTGGGCCACCCAAACAAATCAACTGATCACCAACGCCAACTTGGCCTTTTTCAACATGGTCTGCACGGATATTACCCATGCCACCTGCGATCATAATCGGCTTGTGGTAACCACGCACTTCTGGGCCATTGATACCTGCCACTTGGGCTTCGTAGGTACGGAAGTAACCATTGAGCGCAGGGCGACCAAATTCATTGTTAAACGAAGCACCACCGATAGGCCCTTCCAGCATAATGTCTAAAGCAGACACAATACGATCAGGCTTGCCATAATCCACTTCCCAAGCTTGCTCGAACCCCGGAATACGCAAATTAGACACACTATAGCCAGTAAGACCTGCTTTGGGCTTAGAGCCCTTGCCAGTGGCACCTTCGTCACGTATTTCCCCACCAGAACCTGTGGCTGCACCAGCAAATGGAGCAATCGCTGTAGGATGGTTATGGGTTTCTACCTTCATCAACAGATGAATATCTTCTTCATGGTAGGCGTATTGCTGATCTTCTGATTGGGGGAAGAAACGGCCCGCTTTATGGCCCTTAATAACTGAAGCATTGTCTATGTAGGCCGACAACACACCGGCTCCGTTAAGCTCGTTGGTGTTCTTAATCATACTAAACAAAGACAAACTTTGATCTTCACCATCAATCGACCAGCTGGCATTAAATATTTTATGACGACAATGCTCTGAGTTAGCCTGGGCAAACATCATCAGTTCCACATCTGTAGGATTGCGGCCTATTTCTACAAACGCATCCACAAGGTAATCAATTTCATCTTCAGCCAAAGCCATACCTAAATTAATGTTAGCCCTAACTAATGCCTCTCGACCACCTTGTAGAATATCAACCCGTTCTAACGGTGCGGGTTGAGTTTGTACAAACAAACCCTGCGCTTGATCTAGAGACGTTAAGGTTTGCTCCACCATACGATCATGCAACACAGCTGCAGCCAGCGCATAATCTTGAGACGACAAAGGCTCAGCCGTAGCCAGATAAAAAGCGCTACCACGTTCAATACGTTTGACTTGCTGTAAGCCACAATTGTGGGCTATGTCTGTGGCCTTACTAGACCAGGGTGAAATAGTACCTAAGCGGGGAATCACCAATACTAGATTGTCAGTGAGGCTCTGTACGGCCACATTGGGGCCATAGCGCAGCACTTTATCAAGCTTATTAGCATCTGCATCAGTCAACTCTCCGTCTACCAAGACGAAATGCATAAACTCTGCATAGACACCTTCAACGCTAGGCAGCACGTCTTGCAAAATAGCAAGTAAACGCTGATTACGGAAGTCGGACAAGGCGGGTGCGCCGCGAAGAATTAACATGAGAAGCCTCTAGAGAACTGAATCTTTGGGTTGATCTATAATGGGATGAGTACTGGCCACAGCGGCTTTGTTAGCCTTATGATGCAAACGTCGCTGTTTAAAGAAATTGCTCAACATAGCGCTGGATTCATCAGCCATAAGGCCTGATTCAACCTGCACACTATGATTGTAATGGGGTAGCGAAAACAACTGCAACTGGCTCACCACAGCGCCTGCCTTAGGTTCGGTGGCAGCATAAACAAGGCGCTGGATACGGGCGTGAATAATGGCCCCCACACACATAGTGCAGGGCTCCAATGTCACATAAAGTTGGCAGTTACTAAGGCGGTGATTACCTATGGCTTGAGCCGCTTGTCGCAATGCCATAATTTCAGCATGAGCACAGGGATCGTGTGCGCTAATAGTTTGATTATAGCCTTGGCCAATAACCTGACCATCACACACCACTACAGCACCCACAGGCACTTCACCAATTTGCCCAGCTTTAATCGCCAAGGTCATGGCGTGTGCCATAAAGTCTTGGTCTGTGAAGGCTGATTTATGGGTATTGGCCTGCATGGTCCGGTCTCTAGAGTTCACAGTCACACTTGTTCCGACTCGATCGCAAGATCAAGAGGCACGATGTGCATATCAATAGGTTATCTACAGTTAATGCTTTGTACGTAAAAATTAAGCCACTGCTCATAGGCAAAGCCTAAAGTCATATTACCATTACTCATCAGCAATCTAGAGATTTATGGGAGCCACATTATACACCGCTAGCGCTGGTTAAACATCATTTGTAAATGATGTTTAACCAGCCTTTTTGTGCACCTAAACAGAATACGCATCAAGTTAAATTCTACTGAATATTTGCTTCTGGGTTTCAATAACCTAGCTAGATCGCACTTTTTGACGTTATTGCTTTGGAATTACTTTGGTAAATGCATCCAGCCAGTAATAATATATTTAGAATTTGCTTGCAGTAAATTACCTTTATGCGCGTGCGTCCATTCTGCAGGCCAAATTAAAGTCAGCCCTTTTTTGGGCTGCACTTGCAAATCATAATGGCTGAAATAAGTTGAGCCGCCATCTTCAACATCAACATCATTTAGGTAGGTCATCCATGCAAACACACGATGCAGTGTGTCTATACTAGATCGCTCCGTATGTATCTTATTAAAGTGTTGCCCACTTTGATATCTCTGCAAATTAAACGTACCCACTTCTAAACTTTGAGCGAAGGTATCCAAAAAAGGCCACTGTAAAGCATAGTCTTTATAGCAAGAAAATAGGCTCTGAAAGTAATTTTGAATGGCTTCATTACCAGGCAAATTGATTTCATTTGGCATTATCCCAATATCTATACTATTTTTAGTATTTAAGTTGATTCCACCTGCAGTGACTCCCTTCATTTGTTTTTCTTGATTTAATTCAAAATAAGAAATTAAGTCATCACATATGGAAGCAGGTTCTATTGTCCATGAGCCAATAAAGTTAGGAGATAAACCTGATTCTTGTAAAGTTACTCGTTGCATGCAATGCACCTCATTGAATAGATAGACCGTTGTTAATATCAAACACAATAGAGCCACAGCCTATTCTTAAGTGCTTAAGGCCTTCTCTATGCTGCCCTAACTTCTGCAGCAGTGATCCTAAACTAGCGTTAGATTCAGTATCGTCAGGTTTAATTTTTATTGCTTGTCTCAAGGCAACCTCAGCCTCATCTAATCGGTTCATTTTCTGTAGTGTTGAACCCAAGCTAATATAAGCCATAATAGAGTCAGGTTTTAGTCTGATAGTTTGCCTAAAACTGGCTTCAGCCTCGTCTAATCTGCCCAGTTCTTTTAACGTTAAGCCTAAGTTAATAAATGCATCAGTAAAATCTGGTTGAATCGCTATCGCTTTTTTAAAGCTCACTTCTGCCTCTGTTGGTCTATCGAGGACTTGTAAGACATCACCCAAACTTTTATGGGCCTGGGCAAAGTCAGGTCGCAAATGGATCGCTTGTTTAAAACTGACTTGCGCCTCAGTGAAAAGACTCAGTTCTTGCAGTGTCACACCTAAATTATAATGGGCATCACTATGATTTGGCTGAGAGGCTATGGCTTTTTTGAAGCTCACCTTTGCTTCTTCAAACCTAAGCAGATCTTGCAGTATAACGCCCAAATTATTTTGGGCGCTGGCATAATCTGGGTTTAAAGCGATAGCTTTTTTATAGCTAGTTTCAGCTTCTTTTGACCTACCAAGTTCTTGCAATATAACCGCTAAATTGTTGTGGGCTTCAGCATCTTGCGGTTCAATAGACACAACCGTCTGACTCACTTCTAACGACTTTAGTAGTTGACCTGTTTGTTTGAAAACTGCTCCGAGCACTTTCCAAGCAAATGAATGGTGGGGAAATTCTTGGGTGATGGACAAGGCTAGTTTTTCTGTCTTATCATTCTGTCCAGCTTGAAATAATGTTAAGAGGCTGTTTAGTCGTGCTTGAGACAGATTGTCTGTATTCTTATTTTTTTCAAGAGAAGGCGGGTTAGATGTTTGAGAGGCTTGTTTTACCTGAGTTTCTAAAGCAACAAATTTATCGCCACCAAAGCCCTTCTTTCTTGCTTTTTTAAGCAATCGCTTGGCGTTCTGAACCTGGTTTAGTTTGAGCAGAGCACCAATATAGCTTAACCAAAACTGCTCTATCTTTGGGTTGGTTTCGACCGCTATTTTAAATAACGGCACTGCTACCTCAGCCTTATTCAAAGAGATAGCTAGTACGCCTAAGTTATGATTAGCATGCGGGTGCTTTGGCTGGGCTTTCAATACGGCACGATAAAAGCGTTCTGCCTCTTGAACCTTGCCTTCCTTATGTGCAGCAACACCCTGCTGCAAGGCTTGCTCAATAGTCAGATCCATAAAAGCTGTCCGATAACTTATATATTAAAACCTATTCCCACTCTATAGTGGCTGGCGGCTTGCTGGAGACGTCATAGGCGACGCGGGAAATACCGGCGATTTCATTAATGATTCTACCTGATACTTTTTCTAATAGGTCATAAGGTAGGTGAGCCCAACGGGCGGTCATAAAGTCGATCGTTTCCACAGCTCTAAGGCTCACTACCCATTCGTAACGCCGAGCGTCACCCACAACACCTACTGATTTAACGGGCAGGAATACCACAAAGGCTTGACTGGTTTTATGGTACCAACCAGAAGCATGCAACTCTTCCATGAAGATGGCATCAGCCAAACGCAGCAGGTCAGCGTACTCTTCTTTGACTTCACCTAATATACGTACGCCAAGGCCTGGTCCTGGGAAGGGATGACGGTAAACCATGTCGTATGGCAGACCTAACTCTAGACCAATCTTACGTACTTCATCTTTAAATAACTCGCGCAAAGGCTCAACTAACTCGAAAGCCATATCGTCTGGTAAACCACCTACATTGTGATGTGATTTGATAACATGAGCTTTGCCTGTTGCTCCAGCAGCAGATTCTATGACGTCTGGATAAATAGTCCCTTGTGCTAGCCATTTCACGTTAGTAATCTTGGTTGCTTCAGCATCAAAGATATCAATGAAGGTATTGCCAATCACTTTACGTTTGGCTTCTGGGTCTGTTACGCCTTTAAGATTGCCTAAAAACAACTCTTGGGCATTGGCGCGAATCACACGCACACCCATGTTCTCAGCAAACATTTTCATGACTTGATCGCCTTCATTAAGGCGCAATAAACCGTTGTCTACGAACACGCACACTAGCTGATCACCAATGGCCTTGTGTAATAGGGCGGCAACAACTGAGGAGTCTACGCCACCAGAAAGACCAAGTAATACGGTATCTGAGCCTACTTTTTCACGCACAGTAGCAATGGCATCATCAATAATATTACTTGCAGTCCATAGGCCTTCGCAGCCACAGATATTGTTAACAAAGCGTTCTAGAATAGCCCCACCTTGCTTGGTGTGAGTCACTTCTGGGTGAAATTGCAGGCCATATAAGCGCTTGGCCTCGTTGCTCATACCGGCAATAGGCGCACTTTCTGTAGCGGCCATACAAGTGAATCCTGCAGGCATCTGGGTGACCTTGTCACCATGGCTCATCCAAACATTGAGGCTGCATGTATCTTCTTGTAGCTCGTCATGGATGTCTTTAAGCAACGCGCCTGCTGTTTCTACTTGCACACTTGCATAACCAAATTCGCGCTCATCAGATGCACTGACCTTGCCACCCAGCTGCTCAGCCATGGTTTGCATGCCATAACAAATACCAAGTACGGGAACATCCAGTTGGAATACAATGGCTGGCGCTCGAGGACTCTCGGCCGCAGTCACAGACTCTGGACCGCCAGCAAGAATAATACCTTTGGGGGCAAAATCAAGAATCGCCTGCTCTGTCATGTCATAGGCACGAATTTCGCAATAAACACCAATTTCTCGGACACGACGCGCGATCAGTTGCGTGTATTGTGAACCAAAATCCAAGATGAGAATCCGTTGTGCGTGGATATCCTGCATCATGTGTAACTCCATGAGTGGGTTAAAGATGCTCGAAGGGTCTTTAACCGTGTTATTTAAAGTGTTCAGCCAGCGGGTTAGCGCGGCTTACTTAGCCCGATAATTAGGCGCTTCTTTGGTGATGGTAACGTCATGCACATGGCTTTCGCTCATACCAGCACTGGTAATACGGGTAAACATAGGAATGGTGCGCATTTGCTGCATGTCAGCACAACCGGTATAGCCCATGCTGGCGCGCAAACCGCCCATCATTTGATGCACAATAGCAGCCATCGGGCCCTTGCATGCTACGCGGCCTTCAATGCCTTCTGGCACTAGCTTTTCTACACCTTCATCGGTACTTTGAAAATAACGATCGCTAGAGCCTTGGTTCTGACCCATAGCACCGATAGAACCCATGCCACGATAGGCTTTATAAGCACGGCCTTGGTATAGTTCGACCTCGCCCGGTGCTTCGTCAGTACCCGCCAACAAACTACCCGCCATCACCACACTTGCACCTGCTGCAATGGCTTTTGCTAAGTCACCAGAGTAGCGCACGCCACCATCGGCGATCACAGGAATCCCCCTTGGGGTCATCACAGCTGCCACGTTAGCGACGGCGGTGATCTGAGGAACACCAATACCCGCAACTATACGCGTCGTGCAAATAGAGCCTGGACCAATACCCACTTTAACGCCATCTGCGCCAGCATCAGCTAAAGCCTCAGCGGCTTCCGCTGTAGCAATATTGCCGCCAATGACCTGCACCTGCGGGAACTGGGTCTTAACCCAGCGAACCCGTTCGATCACACCCGCTGAATGGCCGTGAGCCGTATCAACCACAATTAAATCAACTCCAGCTTCAACCAAAGCTGCCACACGCTCACTGGTTTCGGGGCCTGTACCAACAGCTGCGCCAACGCGTAAACTGCCTTGCGCATCTTTACAGGCATTGGGATATGCTTTAGCGCGATACATGTCTTTCACAGTCATCATGCCCTGCAAGGTGAAGTCATCACCCACGACCAATACCCGCTCGATGCGGTGTTTGCGGAGTAAGTTACGCACTGTATCCTGATCTGCCCCAGGTTCTACAGTGACCAAATTGTCTTTGGTGGTCATGATAGTGTCAACCCGAGCATCTACATGATTTTCAAAGCGCATGTCTCGGCTAGTCACAATACCCACTAACTGACCATCATCAACTACGGGGAAACCAGAAAAACCCGTTTTAACCGCTAAGTTCTGTAGGTCACCTACAGTCATGTCAGATGAACAAGTCACAGGGTCTTGAACCACGCCACTCTCATGTTTTTTAACGCGACGAACTTGTTCAGCTTGGTCTGCAACCGTCAAATTTTTATGTACAATGCCAATGCCACCTTCTTGTGCCATGGCAATAGCAAGGCGCGCCTCGGTGACGGTGTCCATAGCGGCGGAAGCCAGTGGTATATTTAAAGGTAAGTCACGTGCGATGCGGGTTTGCAGCTGAACATCTTTTGGCAGCACCTCCGAATAACCAGGCACTAAGAGTACGTCATCAAAGGTGAGGGCTTCTTCGGCAAGTCGTAGCATGGGTGCGTCCTTTTTGGATGGGGAAAGGAAACGCCACATTATACCGGAACAGCAGGCCTTTTGACCACCATAAGGGCTTGAATTAACCCCTCATTTATGTATTATTTTAGTGTATGATTTAGTTTGATTTTTAGACTCCAGAGCAGCAACTTATGACCGACACAACACGCATTTGGCAAGTGAGCGAGCTTAATCATGCCGCTAGAAACCTGCTTGAAACACGTTTCGGTATTATCACTGTAAGTGGCGAAATTTCAGGTTTTACCAAGGCACGTTCAGGCCACTGGTATTTCCGTTTAAAAGACATGGATGGGCAAGTTAGCTGCGCGATGTTTCGCAATAGGAATTTATATTGCTCCTTCGAACCCAAAGAAGGTGATTTGGTTCACTTTAAGGCTAAGGTTAGCCTCTACCCAGACCGGGGTGATTACCAGCTGATTGGCGAACAGATGCAACTGGCTGGTAGTGGCAACTTGCAGCAGGCGTTTTTAGCACTCAAACAAAAGCTCCTCGACGAGGGCCTGTTTGACGACCAACACAAGCGCGCCATACCCAAACACTGCCGCCGTATCGCGGTGATAAGCTCGGCCAATGGGGCTGCCATACACGACTTCCTTAAGGTGCTGCAACAGCGCATGCCAAGCCTAGTAGTTGACTTGTTACCCGTTACGGTGCAAGGCCAGCACGCCGCCATGGAAACCATTAAAGCCATTGAATTGTGCAATCTTATGGGTCAGCATGACGTGGTTGTGCTGACGCGGGGCGGTGGTTCAATCGAGGACTTGTGGAGTTATAATGATGAGCATTTAGCTCGCGCCATTTATGCCAGTCGTATTCCCACCGTGAGTGCCGTAGGCCACGAAACTGACTTTACTATCGCGGACTTTGTAGCCGATTGTCGAATGCCAACACCTTCTGCCGCCGCCGAACTCGTCAGCCAAGACCAAGCTGAGCTTATCTACAGGGTCAGCCAGCTTGAACGTCAGTTGCGTCAACAATGGCACAAGCACGTGCAACATCAACGGCTCAATGTGTCGCGCCTGCAGGCTTTGCTTAAACACCCAGGCCAAGCCCTCAATGACCAGAGTCAGCGTCTGGACCATATTCAGGCGCGCTTAGAACAGGCTGCGCTTAAAAGCTTACAGGCTAAAGTTGGCGCATATCATCAAGGGCGCGCTCGCCTTTTAAGTAACAATCCATTAGTCACTGTTAAGGCCCATACAAGCCATATCCTGCAATTAAACCAGCGCCTAACTAACGCTCAAAAATCGACCTTACGTCAGCAGACACATCGGTTTTCTAGCCTTGCAACCCAGCTCAACCAATTAAGTCCGCTTCACACTCTATCAAGGGGTTATAGTGTCACGCAAAACGAGCAAGGTAAGGTCATTACTGAAACGGCCCAAATTAATACGAAGCAACGGCTGAAAGTAAGTTTAGTGGATGGTCATGCACTGGTTAATGTTGAGCAAATAGTGGCACACTAGCTACTCACACTGCATGTATTGCTGGGTTTCGATAAGCCTACAAAAAACTGTTGGATAGGCATCATCACCCCCATGTGAGCTTAGATCATGGCTTTCGAGCCCCCAATAAAAAAGTCCCAATGCGTAAACATTGAGGCTTTTTTAATAAATGAGGTGCTTGGCGATGGCCCGGCCCCGCATCCAAGAGACGGGTCGTTCAAACACCATGACGCGGTGCGCCATATAAAACGGCGTCTTCACCCTACTAGCTAAAAACATGCCCTGCACACTCCCTCCAGCCATCTTTGTGAGGAGCGCAGCGACGTGGCAATCCATAGTTTGGTGGTATTGGATCGCCGCGCTGCGCTCGCGAAGACGGG
>Ga0209712_10002312_pt1 | contig 15761 bp, 17 predicted proteins | sample ArcOceMetagenome_FD_187443 | JGI IMG/M metagenome (GOLD analysis project Ga0209712, IMG submission 187443) | Marine eukaryotic phytoplankton communities from Arctic Ocean - Arctic Ocean - Greenland ARC118M Metagenome (SPAdes) (version 2) | ecosystem: Environmental > Aquatic > Marine > Oceanic...
GATCAATTTTAACCATCCCTTTTAGAGAAGAAAAAAGCGGCATAATAAATAAATTATAATGGAGAAGTTAAGGGCTATTTTAATTGACGACGAAAAAAACAATTTGGATCTACTTTCGCATTTTGTCAAAAAGTATTGTTTGGATGTTGAGGTTATTTCGGAATGTTTGACCTACCAAGATGCTTTAGAGCAAATTGATGAATTGAAGCCTGATTTGTTGTTTCTGGACATTGTTCTAGACGAGAACACTGCTTTTGATTTGTTGAAAGAAGTTAAGTTTAAGAAATACAAAATCATTTTCACTACGGCTTATGATGAATATGCTATTAAGGCTTTTAAATTCAATACGGCGGATTATTTATTGAAGCCAATTTTGATAGATGACTTGATTGCTGCCGTAGGAAAGATACATAAAGGTTGGAAGACTAGTGAGTATTTAGATTCATCTCAAATCAGTAATCTTTCTAATTCTGTTTTAGGAAAACATCCGATGAATTTTCTGACTATTTCTGGTTCAGACAGGATAGATTTTATTGACCCAAAAGAAATCATTTACATGCAATCCAATGGACGCTACACGGAATTTATTTTGTCTAACAACAAACGGAAAATTATGGCTTCAAAATCATTAGGAGAATTTGAAGGACTTTTGAACTCTGCCTTATTTTTTAGAATTCACAACACCTACATCGTGAATCTTTCTCATTTACTAAACATTAACAAGAAGTCTGGAAGCTATTGTGAAATGAGTAATGGAGATGCTTTACCTATTTCAAGAAGGCGGTACGAAGGGTTGATGAAATATTTGAGGAATACGTAAACCACAAAAAACCATAAACTAAATAAATCCTACCACTTATCCCCAAATCACACCAATTAGCTGTTTTGTTCTATTTTAAATTATATGAATAGAGTAATTTTAAGATAAATAATATTTTTATGCTGATAACTGGAGTATGGTTAACGACCCGTTCTAATTACAAAAAGAACCATTTATTTTTCAAATCATGGAGTTGGAGTAGTATAAAAGTTCAGCCCATTTTTGAACCATTAGAAGCTGCCTTGGTTCTTAAGCAAAGTAACCTTGATTTCGTTTTTGTAGAAGATGAATTTCTTGACTTAGCTGGATCAGCCTTCCCTATGAAAAGCCTGGAGATGCAAACTCCTTGGGTTATTAAAATGTGCTCAAACGTGCCAAGTAAGCTTAAAAAAAATGATGCAGTATGTTTTTATAAATCCATAGTAAGACCTTTAATTCAAGTTGATTTTGAAGAACTCTTATCGCAAATCATAACATACAAGAAAGATTGTGTGTTGAGAGATAAATTAGATTCCAAAAGATTGTTTACAGTTCCAGATACTGAAGACACTACAATTGTTCCAGTAATAAAAATTAAAAACCTGTGCTACATCAGAAAAAAAAGTGATGGTACTTTAGTTCAATTTGATAATGGAGTCCTTTATAATTACAAAACGAGTTTTGAAACTTTCTTTAAGTTAACACAATCACATTCTAATATTTTTGAAGTAACTCCTGGTTTGTTAGTGAATTTAGATAAGTTGCAAAACATAATCCCTGATGAGGAGGAAGACGAATTCGTTTGTAACTTAGTTTCTCAGAAAAACATAGAGATCTCAAAAGCACAAAAAGAAAGCTTAATTGCCCATATAGAAAATTATTCTTGAGACTATTCTTTCTTCTGGAATAGTAAATCGGATGAAATTCCTAATATATATTCTTCAAGATAGTGTTGATTGAATTCCTCCGTAAAATATTCTTCTCCTAGGATGTTTTTGTTTTTTAGAATGGATTCTAACTCAAGATTTAAATACCATTCAAGATACTTTTTGGATGTAGGTAAATAACTGTAATGCCACGGTTCATATTGAAAACCCTTACGCTTGTCTTCTTTTGTGTAGACTAAATGGAAACCAAACGAGTTCGCATGTTCGTCCATCCAATTTTTAAGAGCAGCGTATGGTCCTTCGTTTTCAAATAATCGAGCTAACAAAACATCCCCTTCAACTTTTGGTTCCGCTGCGATTAAATCAATATCGGTACCCCAATGATGCCTAGAAGTCCCGGGTATTGTAGAGTATTCGGTTATCTTTTTTATGTTTTGTTCTGGAGTCAATCCTAAGGTTTCGTTTTTAGTGAATTTACGATTCCAAATTGCCAATTGTCTGTCGAAGCTCCGATAACTAGATACAGCCTGTATTATAATGCTGTCTTGGGCAGCTGCCAGTGTCATCTTTTCAAATGCGACTGCTGCTTCTTTAACAAGTTTATATTGGTCTCCAATCAGCACTGGGGACCCTTGACCAGTTAAAAGCAATGTTTGCGATGACAATGAACTAGGCTCCTGAGCAGAAAGATGCAGGAGTGAATTGAGAAGTAAAAAAAGAGACAGGAATGTGTTTGTTTTCATTGATTTAATTTTTTGTAAAAACTTTGATGCGCTCCAATTATAGGCACTTCAAAAACAGTTCCGATTTCGAGATAATCCAGTTTTGTGTAAAAAGATTTTGCAATCACCCGAGCATTGAGCCAAACGTGATCACATCCTTTCTTCTTTAATACTTTTTCGGCATGAAGCATAAGCACTTTTCCTATACCTTTTTGCTGTAATTTCTCGACTACAGCGACCCCACGAATTTGATAATTTTTTCCTTGAGTGAAATGCGTACCATTGTTAACGTAGCACGAAAGAATTCCGATAAGATTCCCTTCATCGTAAGCCCCAAAATGTAATGTTTCATCATCATCATCTCCAACGAATTTACAGCTTCCTAAAGGCTGCCCTGCCCTCAAAATAGGATGCCGTATCTCGAATGTCTGACTGCTGGATATGGTTCTGATTTCCATAGTGGGATGTTCTTTTTTTATAAAAATAGAAAATCAAAAGGAGAACTACTTTATTTATACTTGTTAATGATAAAGAACCCCTCTTTTTGTAACTTCATACTTTATCTTTTACATTATGGACATTCAATTTCAAATTCTTAACAAAGAATCAATATCAAGTATCATTCCTTTAATACAGGAATTCACCAATGATAAATTCTCAGATGAGGTTCTTCGCTCACGTTTTGAAGCCATGTTTACTCAGAATTACGAATGCTTAGGCGTGTTAAGTGGCGAAAAACTGATCGGTGTCTGTGGCCTTTGGTTTCAAACCCGGCATTATGCTGGAATGAGTTGCGAGCCGGACCATGTTTTTATTCAACCCCAATATCAAGGGCAAGGCCTTGGAGATAAAATGTTCGAATATATTGCTTCGTACTGTAAGGCTAAAGGGTGTGAGTCTTTAGAACTCAATACTTACGTGCAAAATACGGCTTCACATAAGTTTTATTATAATCAAGGTTTTAAAATCTTAGGCTATCATTTTTTCAAAGATTTGTAAAGAAGTGTTATATTAGCATTTGAAAAGCGAGAGTAGCTCAGTTGGTAGAGCGTCAGCCTTCCAAGCTGAATGTCGCCGGTTCGAACCCGGTCTCTCGCTCTTTTTTTATGCCTTTTTTTAAGGAAACGAAATTCAAAGAGTATAATACTTTAACAGTAATATTAACATCTCTTCTCTTGGTCGTAGGGATTATATTTTTATTTTTAAACAATGAAGACTAAACTTCTTTTTTTAGCACTCCTTTGTTCTTATTTAAATTTTGGACAAGAAAGCAGAACTTCCATAAAAGGGCGCTTGCTTTATAGAAACAGTAATGTGATTGCAGCTAATGTTGTCAATAACACTGCACAACTCAATACAATCACAAACGGAGAAGGTGAATTTGAAATCCCAGTTCGAGTGGGTGATGAGCTTATTTTTTCATCAGTTCAATACAAGATCAGAACAGTAAAGGTCACAGCTGAAATGATTAAAAAGAATCGTATTGTAGTTTCAATAAACGAACGGATTAATATTTTGGATGAGGTTGTTGTTGGCCCCGAAAACCAGCAAAAATTCCTGGACATGAAAAAAGAAGAGTTCAAACGTGTAGACTATACCCAAGATAAATCAACCAAATTAATCAACAGAGCTGCCGATGATCGTCAACTCGCTAATGGACTCAATTTTGTAAATGTTGCCAAACTTTTGGGGCGTTTGCTGTCTAAAAATAAAGGAGATTCTGAGAAGAAACTAATCCCTAGCGAAGTACTGCCTTATCTATTTGAAACTGCTTTTTTCAATGAGGACCTTGGACTGAGCGCAGAAGAAACAGAAGGCTTTTTAATGGAAATGGATCGTGTTTTACCCACGCAAAAACTTTTCAAGAAAGATATGGAGTTTCAGTTAATCGATTATCTAGTGAAAGCCAGTCAGGAATACAAGACCAAAGTTAGGTGAAAACCATTTTGGGTATCGTTACTTTTTTTATTTGCCTTTCCGGCGGATCTCTTTATAGCCAACAATTCAAGTTACTTCAAGGTAAACTAGCACACGAGAATCTTTCGCTTTCTGGAATTCATGTGGTAAATACTTCTCGTGCGAATGCCGTTATTTCAGACGCCAATGGTTTTTTTGAGATATCCGTCCAAGTAGGCGAGCGTTTGCAGTTTTCTGGAATTCAATTTAAATTCAAAGAGTTGATTATTAGTCAATCGGTTTTTGATTCAGAAATAATAACCGTTTATTTAGATGCTTTTGTTAATGAACTCGATGAAGTAGTTGTGAGGCCCCACGATTTGTCTGGAAACTTATCTTCAGATATAGCCAATGCAAATATCCCCAGACCTTTAAATTTTTATGATGTAGGTATTCCTGGGTTTAAAGGGCAACGAAAAGAACGAATCCCTTCAATTAAAGAGATGGCACTAGGGCTTGCTTTGGTTCAGGTTGATGTTGAAGCGGTATATAAATATGTTTCAGGCTACTATCGGAAATTAAAATTGAAACGTAAACAAGACAAAGAATTTAAAACTATGCTAAAGATTATTGAATTTTATGGATTGTATTTTTTTGCAGAAAATTATAATTTGGAACCAGAGCAAATCTATGACTTTGTTTTGGGATGTAATGAAAACACAACATTACTTCTATTATTCAATCAAAGCAGACATCAAGAAGTAGTTCAAACGTTTTCTGATTACCTTAAAATTTACACGCAAACCAATGTGCCAGATTAGAACCGCTACTATTTTGTTTTTTGTCTTCACCTTCTTGAGTAGTTCAAGTAGCCTTCATGACTATTATGTTTCCAGTACTGAAGTGGTTTTCGTTGAAGACAAACAACAATTACAGGTTACTACCCGAGTTTTTATTGATGATTTAGAGGCTTACTTCAATGCCCAAACCGAAGATAAAATTCAACTTCAACCCGATCTTGAGCCTGCAAAAATTGACTCCTTGGTTAACGTTTTTTTTAAAAACAATTTTAATTTATTTTTTAATAAAAAAGAAGTTGCGATCAATTATATTGGGAGACAATATAAAGAGGATCAAATCCTAATCTTCGCTGAGGCTATAGAGGTGTCGTCGCCTACAAGTTTTGAAATCCACAATACAATCTTGATTCCTTTTCGGTTGGGGCAGCAAAATATAGTTCATTTAAAAACTACAAACACAAAAAAGAGCTTCCTAATGGATGCTTCAAAAACAATTTTAGCACAATTATGGATTCATTAATCTAAAAAAAGATTATTTTTCAATCAAATTAAATCTTATCAATAACCCTATGAAACACATTTTTTCATTTTTCGCTTTTGTTTTTATTTTTTCAGGAGCTCTTTTTGCTCAAGAAGAAACTCCAACTAAAACCCAAGCTGGTCACAAAAACAACAACAATTTCAAGCAACTCTATGAAGAGTTTGCTACTCCAAATCGATTTAGAACTGCTTCAGGAGCGCCTGGTGTTGATTACTATCAACAACAAGTAGATTATGTTATGAATATCGAATTGGATGACGAAAACACCAAGCTTTATGGTGAAGAAACCATCACGTATACAAACAATTCTCCAGACGAACTTGCTTATCTCTGGGTTCAATTAGATCAGAATATTCGGACAAAAGATGCGCCGGCTTTAGAAAAAAACAACTCCAGCATTTCCCCTTTAAAAAGAGTTGAAAGCTTTGTCAGCGAGACAATGGATGAACCTTTCGATGGAGGATTTAACATACAACATGTTAAAGATGCAAACGGGAAACCTTTACGCTATATCATAAATCAAACCATGATGCGGGTTGATCTTCCTACTCCTTTAAAAAGTGGAGCACAATATGTGTTCTCAATCAAATGGTGGTATAATGTAAATAACCATGTTACAGACAGAGCCCGTTCTGGATACGAGTATTTCCCTGAAGACGATAATAGAGCTTATGTAATTGCTCAATTTTTCCCTAGACTAGCGGTTTATAATGATGTTGAAGGATGGCAGAACTATCAGTTTTGGGGTAATGGTGAATTTGCATTAAACTTCGGAAATTATGAGGTCAATATTACCGTTCCAGAAGATCACATTATGGAGGCAACAGGGGAGTTGCAAAACCCTAAAGATGTTCTTTCTCGTACCGAGTTTCAACGGTACAAAAAAGCATTAAACACCTTCGACGAGCCTGTTCTAATTGTAACGCAGGAAGAAGCTGAAGCAAAAGAAGCGACTAAAGCAACTAAAAAAAGTACATGGAAGTTTGTAGCTGAGAATGTACGTGACTTTGGATTCGCAACCTCTAGACGCTTTATTTGGGATATGATGGCTGTTAAAGTGGGAAGTCAAAATGTAATCGCTGCTTCTCTTTATCCTAAAGAAGGAAATCCGTTATGGGAAGAGTATTCTACCAAAGTAGTTGCCCACACCGTAGAAGTATATTCAAAATACACATTTGACTATCCGTACCCAAAAGCAGTTTCTGTTCATGCAAAAAACCAAGGAATGGAATATCCCATGATTTGCTGGAATTATGGAAGACCTAATGAAGATGGAACCTATTCTGACCGTGTTAAATACGGAATGATTAGCGTTATCATTCACGAAGTTGGACATAACTATTTCCCAATGATTGTAAACTCTGATGAACGTCAGTGGGGATGGATGGATGAAGGTTTAGATACGTTCATGCAGTATTTAACAGAACAAGAGCTTGAAACCGATTATCCTTCTAGAAGAGGTGACCCTTCAAAGATTGTTCGGTATATGTCCGGTGATCAAGATTTCATCAGTCCAATTATGTCTAATCCAGAAAACGTATTTCAGTTAGGACCCAATGCTTACGGGAAACCTGCAACTGCGCTCAATATTTTGAGAGAAACGATTATGGGGAAAGAATTATTCGATTATGCTTTCAAAACCTATGCACAGCGTTGGATGTTCAAACACCCTTCACCAGAAGATTTCTTTAGAACAATGGAGGATGCTTCTGCTGTAGATTTAGATTGGTTCTGGAGGGGATGGTTTTATTCAACCGATGCTGTTGATATAGGGTTAAAGTCAGTTAAACGTTTCCATATTACGCCAAACCCAACGCAAGAAGTTAAAGATTTGGTTAGTAGTTATGGAATGACTGTAGATGAACTTCCTCCCATGGTATTCATGGTTGCAGAAGATTCTGAAGAGTTTACAGAAGAGTTGAACAAGGCTGAAAATAATTCGGAGGTCTTAAAAAATTATCTAGCAGAAAACAGTGCTGATCTTGCTGGCAAGACCTTACCTAAGTTCTTCTATGAAATCGAATTCAACAAGCCAGGCGGAATTGTAATGCCAATCATTGTTGAGTATGCTTATGCAGATGGCACAAAGGATTTGGTTACATATCCTGTACAAGTATGGCGCAAGAATGATCAATCTGTAAAGAAAATGGTTACTTCGGATAAGGAGATTATTGGTATAACGATTGATCCAAAAGCTGAAACAGCTGATGTTGATTTGTCAAACAATGCTTGGCCAAAAGAAGAAGTTAAAACGGACTTTGATCAGTTCAAGGAAGCCGTAAAAGGATAAGAAGAAAATAATAAAAGCAGCTAAAAACTTTAGCTGCTTTTTTTTTGACTGTATATTTGTAAAAAACTAGAAGATGTTCACATTCATCAGCGGTGCAGAAATAGTATTTGTTTTCTTCATTGTACTTTTAATATTTGGTGCTGACAAAATCCCCTCCATAGCAAGAGGATTGGCTAAGGGTATGACTCAAGTGCGTAATGCAACGAATGAAATTAAATCTGAGATTCAAAAGTCTGCGGATATTGATCCTTCTAAATCCATTACTTCAGAGTTTACCAAAGAAATTGACCAAGTCAAAGAAGATTTCGATAAAATTACGGGATCAATAAAAAGGAAACTTTAACGGACGCGACTCAATGTCAAGCCATCTCGTAAAGGAAGTAAAACACTTTCTATTCTTGGGTCGGTAGCTAGGAGTCGATTGAACTCTTGCAGCACTTGTGTATCCTTGTCTTTTGGATCTGCTTGCTTAATCACCTTCCCACTCCACAATACATTGTCTGATAAGATCACTCCCCCAGAATTCATTATAGGGAGTACTAGCTCAAAGTAATTTAGGTAATTTGTTTTATCCGCATCCAAAAAAACAAGATCATATCCTGATTTGAGACCTGGAATTATATCGATTGCGTTGCCTAAGTGTTGTTCAATTTGCGAACCATAACCCGATCGATCAAAGTATTTTCTTTGAAAATCAAACAGCTCTTCATTTTTGTCTAAGGTGTCTATAGAACCATCTTTAGTTAAACCTTCAGCCAAACATAAGGTCGCATAGCCAGTATAGGTCCCAATTTCTAAAATTCTTTTGGGGCTTGTTAATTTCGAAAGCATGCTTAAAAAACGACCTTGAAGAGCACCACTCAACATTCTTGGTAAAAGAACTTTTTGGTAAGTCTCTCGAGTTAGTTCTTTTAAAATGTCAGGTTCATCATGTGAGTTTTTGGTCACATAGTCTAGAAGCTCTTCACTAATAAAATCCATTATTTTTGGGTTTTTGGGCGGGCATATGGGTAACGTTCAAGGAGTTTGGGTAGTGCGTAACCATCGAGTCCGTTGATGGCAACTACACCTCCCATGTCTAGTTGTACCCAACCATCCTCAAGGAGCATTTCATCTTTCATGAAAATGTGTTCAACTTGACCGACAATCATCAAGGTATCATTTTCTTTGATGTGATATTCATTTACATAGGTACAGCCCAATTGTAGTGGAGCATTCTTTACAAATGGTGCCTGGATGTTTTCTTTGTATTCTTCCTCTAAAGCAGTCTGTGAAAATTCAGAAACATCTTCTGGATATTTAGCTGATGTGTGGTGAGCATCTTCGATTTGACTGTAATGGATGTTATTAACGGTGAAGAAGCCTGTCTCCTTCATGTTTTGATGTGTATGCCTTGGTACTGTTGTTGGTCTTAGAATAAAACCGATCAACGGAGGATTGCTCCCTAAGTGAACTACAGAATTAAAAACAGCAAGATTAGTGTTTCCTTCTTTAGATTGTGTGCCAATCAAATTGGCAGATTTATAACCCGTACAGCTGTTTATCATATTCAAACGATAAATCGATGGCATCGCTCCAATAGCTTCTTTAGAGAAGTGTTTCATTGTTTTTTTTGTAAAGATAATAGAAGGAAAAGTTTTTTTTGATAAAAATCAGGAACCATTCTTTTCATCATCTTCTTTGATGATTTGAGTCAATAACAAAACAACTCCACCTACTAGAAATGCCATATAGATCAGGTGCTTGTATTTTTCTACTCCATTAAACGAGCCATTTAAAACAACAGTATCCACTAAACTAATAAAAGCAAAAAGGAATAGGAGTATAAAAAGTATTCTGTATTTGGAGTAAAATGATTTCATAAAAGAATATAGCGGGTTAAATTTTAAAATTTTAAGTTAGCTAAAATAATTAAAATCACCTCCTCCTTTTTGCGACAAGAGACAACCGATTATTAGGTTTCCATTAAGTATTGCTTAAATAGGTTGTAATTTTATAATTATAGTAAATAATTACTTTATTTTTACCATATGAAAGTTACAGCTTTTTCTGGGATCATTGGTATTGGGTTACTTACTCTGTTGTTTGTAGTAGGTTGCACAAAAAGCCCTATTTTTTATTCTCAACCAAATCCTATTAAAACAGATGGATGGGAAAATACAGGAAGTGTAAATGCTTCTTTTGTAACTTCAGAACGCTCCTTGACGTCATCAATCAATACTGGAACTCCAACTTTTAATGTTACCTATATTGCAACAGCATCGAATGTCGATAGTTTATCCTGGCAATTTCCTGGTGGAACCCCAGCTTCTTCTACTTTGGTTCAGCAAATAGTTCAATACGATGGATATGGGACTTTTGATGTAGGACTTAAAGCTTACAATACAGAAGATCAAGATATACGTTATTATAATGATTACATTCGGTCGTTTTATAAAGATGACTGGTCTTTTTCTCCTGATAGTTGGACCATTACTGGAACAACTGAAATCACTGACTTTGAGCCTTATATGGATTCAGAGGGCAATGTAGTGCCCTCGTGGATTTTTGTTTCTGATCTTGTTGAAAATGCTGCAGAGTGCACCAAAGCATTTTCAGGATTCCCTACAAATAATCTTGCTTTAGAATTTGAGTATAGATTAAGAAAGACGGAAAAACTTTACGTTGCTACTACTTATACTGAAAGCAGTACAACGGCAACGAATGCCTTGGGGATATCAGAAACGAATACCTTTACACTGACGAGCTTTGGACCTACAATTGCTTATGTGGCAGCTGATACAACACCGAAACCAACCCTTTTTACTTCACCTGCGGAGTACCCCGGGATAAGGCGTTTAGTTTTGAAATACAATGGAATTACGCTTTGGGCTGTGTCTAATATGACCGATGGTAGGTTTATACGCGTGAAGCTTTCGTTACCTTCCTTGTCCAATTTCAATTTAAATTTCATTAAAGGTGAAAGTACACTAAATGATTCAAGGGTTATCGAATATCCCTTTGAAACCGAAATCCGAAACCTGAGCCTTAAATTAGAAGACGACGAATAGCTTTTATTCGATTGATAAAATTTTTCTTGGGTTAAGAATATGTAGCGGATCAAACGTTTTTTTGAGTGTTTTCATCAACTCAATTTCAGCTTCAGATCTGCAAAAAGACAAGTATTCTTTTTTGTGTAATCCAATTCCATGTTCAGCAGAAACAGAACCTCCAACTGCTTTTAAAGGCTGGTATATGATATCATTAATTGACTTTATGATGGCTGCATTGTTTTCTTTTTTTCCAATAATAAAATGGATATTCCCGTCAGCTACATGACCGAAAGGGAACACACAACTTACAAAAGGAAGTTTTTCTAGCGCTATAACGGCGTCATCAACCATTTTCCCGATCAGTGGAATCGGGATACTAATATCGAAATGTTGATCAAAATTGGCCTGAGCTGCTAAAACAGATACGTCTTCTCGGATTTGCCAAATGGAGTGTAATTCCCTTTCTGATTGAGCCATTACAGCATCTTGTATCAACTCCGTTTCTAACGCTTGCCCGATAAGGTCTTCTAATCTGCTGTAATCTTCTGCAGGTTTTGTTCCCAAGCTTTCGACAAAAACATAATAGGGATATTCTTGATTAAGGGGTGGTATTAAGTGAGAATTCTCGCTCGTCATAGCCTTGTATGTACTTTGCCACATGAGTTCAAAGCCGCTTAACATTCCTGCTAAGTTTTTTTCTAAGAATTTCAACAGACCAATAACTTGTTCGTAATTTTCAATACCAACAATGGCGGAAGAGCGACTTGTCGGAGCTTCGGAGAGCCGCAAAATAACTTTAGTAATAATACCTAGCGTTCCTTCAGAACCGATGAAGAGTTGTTTTAAATCGTAGCCAGAATTGTCCTTTATTATTTTTTTAAGTGACGAAATAATTGTTCCGTTGGGGAGAACAGCTTCGACTCCTAGAACCATTTGACGGGTCATGCCGTATCGAAATACACGTAAACCACCTGCATTGGTTGAAACGACGCCTCCGATTTGCGCAGAGCCTTTTGCACCAAAACTCATTGGTAATAAGAGTTGTTTTTCTTGAGCAGCATCGATCAGGTTTTCTAAGATTGCACCAGCTTGAGCTGTAATTGTTCGACTCTGTTCATCGATTTCTTCAATCGAATTCATTTTGTCTAAAGCTATTACTAGTTGACTAGCCTGTGTTTCGGTTCCGCCAATTAGATTCGTTAAGCCACCATGAATGATCACTTCTTGTTGAACGCTATGACAATGCTTCATGATTTCAGACACTTCTTGAGTAGAAGTTGGGAATACAACAGCAATTGCTTCTAACGGAATGTCTGTTTTCCAGATATGTGTAAAGCGTTCTTTTTCAGCACCTGAATGCAGTATATTAGCTTCCCCGACAATGCCGATAAGGTGGTTGATTAAATTTTGATTCATATGTTTTTTTTAAAAGGACATTGCATGAACATCCTCAGCTATGTGCAGATCGCCAGCTGTTGCTTTAATAATTTCGTCTATGGAAACCCCTGGGGCAGTTTCTCTTAAAATAAAGCCAGTTGGACCAATATCCATAACGGCCAATTCGGTAATAATTTTTTTAACACAACCTACTCCAGTTAAAGGTAGGCTACATTTTTTAAGCAGTTTGGATATACCCGCACGGTTGGTATGCATCATGGCTACAATAATATTCTCGGCAGAAGCGACTAAATCCATCGCTCCTCCCATGCCTTTTACCATTTTGCCTGGAATCTTCCAATTGGCGATATCGCCAGTTTGAGAAACTTCCATTGCACCTAGAATCGTAAGGTCTACATGTTTTCCTCGGATCATGGCAAAGCTTGTGGCAGAGTCAAAAAAAGAAGCACCCTCAAGTGTTGTTATCGTTTGTTTCCCAGCATTGATTATATCGGCATCATCTTCTCCTTCAAAAGGAAAAGGTCCCATCCCCAAAACACCGTTTTCACTTTGAAATTCTACGGCAATATCCTTAGGAATATAGTTTGCAACAAGGGTAGGAATGCCAATGCCAAGATTGACATAATATCCATCTTTGAGCTCTTGTGCTATACGTTGTGCAATACCGTTTTTGTCTAATGCCATGGCTTATGTTTTATAACGTACTGTTCGTTGCTCAATTCTTTTTTCGTAATCCGTTCCTTCGAATATGCGTTGAACAAATATTCCGGGTACGTGGATTTGATTTGGGTCTAAACTCCCAGCCGAAACTAATTCTTCAACTTCTACAACAGTTATTTTTGCAGCACCGCACATATTGGGATTAAAATTCCGAGCAGTTCCTTTGAAAATTAAATTCCCAGCTTCGTCCCCTTTCCACGCTTTAATAAATGCAAAATCTGCATCAAAAGCTTGTTCAAGCACGTGCATTTTACCATTAAACTCCCGCACTTCTTTTCCCTCAGCAACCTCAGTTCCAAAACCAGCGGGTGTGTAAAATGCTGGGAAACCAGCTTGAGCGGCTCGCGCACGTTCAGCTAGCGTTCCTTGTGGGATGAGTTCAACTTCCATTTCACCACTCAACATTTGCCGCTCGAATTCGGCATTTTCCCCAACATAAGAAGCGATCATTTTTTTTACTTGCTTTTGTTGAAGCAAGAGTCCCAAACCAAATGTATCAACCCCAGCATTATTGGAAATGCAGGTTAGGTCAGTCACCTGCAGACGCACCAATTCGGCAATGGCTTTTTCTGGAATCCCGCATAGGCCAAAACCACCCAGCATAAGGGACATGCCGTTTTGCACACCCTCTAGAGCCTCCGACACAGTAGATACCGTTTTGTTGATCATGAACCTAAAGTTTTAATAAATGTACTTATTTTTTTAAATCTGAATTGCATTTATTGTACTCATTTATCTGTTGCTTCCTCTGCTTTATTTTAATTAGATAATGAGGCTGCAACTTTTGACTTAAAACAAGGTGTTTTGTAGTAATTAATTCTTAAAAAAAGTATCTTTGATTATGGCATTATCGAATAACGACATCTTTAAAAAACTACGTGTAGCGCTCAAATTGAGAGACGTTGATATCGTAGAAATCTGTAAACTGGTAGATTTTAAAGTTTCTAAAGGCGAATTGGGCGCTTTTTTCAGAAACGAAAGTCATCCGAAATATATGGAATGCGGCGATCAAATCTTAAGAAATTTCCTAAACGGATTGGTCATTCATTTGAGAGGACCTCAGAAAAAATAACACCTATTATTTTTTTATAGGGTGTTTAGCTCAGTTGGTTTAGAGCGCTACCTTGACAGGGTATAAAAAAAAACTTGTTAACACCAAAAACATCCAATAAACCCTTATAAATACAATAAAAACAGTAATAACTGTTAATTATACTATCTAATTATTCAAAAGGTAGTGGGCACTATTACGGGCACTATTTGTATATTGCCTAATATGAGTTACTCAATTACACTTGATTTTCGTTTAGGAACTAAAAAGCCTGTAAAGGAATTACGTATAAGAATTAGAAGTGCAGCGGCTAAGGTTGATGTTAGAAAAGTTACAGGTATTAAGGTTCGTGAAAAGCACTTTAATTTCAGCAAGCAAACTTTATCATTAGAAAGCGAACACTACAGATGGTTTAATCAAGTAAAAAAGCGTATTCCTGATGAAGTTAGAGCGTTACACAATGCTGAATATTCCGTTGAAACTTCCATAAGGAACTTACTTAACCTTGAAAAAATTGAATCTGCAGGGGATAAACTTTGGGAGAACTACATTAGTAAAACATCAAACTCAAAGAACACGATAGCCAATAGAGTAAGTAATGTTAGATGGGTGCACAACAATACTCCTTTCAGTCCATTAACCAAACTTCATTTATCAGATGCGGCAATAGTAAAAGAAATTGCTGTAGCTATTAAGACAAGCAAAGACCATACGCTAAGTGGTGCGGATAATAAGTTAAAGAAACTTGATGATTTAGCAAATACTGCGTTTGGTTCAGGTAAAAATCTGTTTAGACCATTTCAACAAAATGGACACTATATAGCAGGTGCAAGTTCAGGAAGTTCAGATATTAAGTTTACCGATGCATATGATTTTAAGAATGGAATAAAAAACATCAAAACAGGGCAAGACCTTGAAGCTACATTGACTTTCCTATTAAGTTACTGCCTTTGCATTGATGGGCAAGATTTAGCGAGAATTGATAAGAGCACTATAAATCATTTTGCACCATACACGGAAGGTAAAATAGATATTGATTTTGCAAACAACCTAATTAAACATCAGAACGATTTCCATCTAAAAAAAGCCTATTATTTTGAAAGGAAGTTAATGATGAATAGGGGTAAGCAACAACAGAGGGAGAGCACAGTTAAATTCAATATATACCCCATACCAAGAATATTTCAATTACTTAAACTGATAATAGCTAAACACAGACCTAGTAGAGCATATCAAGGGAATGACCCGTTTAGACTATATAACTTCAAAACAGATGACTTTGTGGGGAAGCAAAAATGGAAACAGATTACAAATGTTGTTACGGATAAGTTGAAGAGAATGAGTGGTACTTATTTATCATCTCAAAGGGGAACTTTCAATAGTTACCTTTCAGATTTAGCAGTTCCACAGGTTGTATGTAAAGCCTTTTTAAAGCACTCATTTAAACAATCCACCTTTGAGAAGCATTATCTCAAACATCCACAACAAAAGTTCTTTATAATCCAAGAAGCAGGGATTGATGCATTTGATGTTATTGGTACTTGGTACTTACTACTCGCTAGAGCAACTGAATTAAATCTTATTCCAAAAGAATTTAAGATAGGTGAATTTGATAAGCAAATGAT
>Ga0209712_10002317_pt1 | contig 15734 bp, 14 predicted proteins | sample ArcOceMetagenome_FD_187443 | JGI IMG/M metagenome (GOLD analysis project Ga0209712, IMG submission 187443) | Marine eukaryotic phytoplankton communities from Arctic Ocean - Arctic Ocean - Greenland ARC118M Metagenome (SPAdes) (version 2) | ecosystem: Environmental > Aquatic > Marine > Oceanic...
CGAGCACCAAAGCTACCGATTGATAACTTCTCAAGCTTATCTGGATCAGAATTTGCCGAGGTGAAGCAGCTCAAAGATGCTGGCAACAGCGAATTCCAATTTAGAACAAGCTGTGGCGAATTACAAGTCTGCTCTTGACATATTTGGCAGTAGGCTTGGATCCAATGGTACTCAGCGCGAGACGTATGTTGCATTACTGTCGAACCTGTCGCTAGTTTACCTCAAGAAAAAGCTCTATCACGATGCTGAGACGATGACCGGGAGAGGCCTCGAAGCTGAGTGGGGACATGATAAATGTTCTTATCGTAGAGCAATGGCACGATTGCACATTAGTCTCAACACAAGTGGTGGCGATTTGCCTCGGCTCGGAGGAGCCCAAAATGACGTGCTTAATAGCGAACCCGGAGATGCAACTCGCAAGTTGTTGTTGAGAATTGATAAAGAAAAGAAGAAACTAGAACAGCGGGAGCGGCAACATTTCAGCTCGGGTTTTGCATCTGCGATGTCAGGGACTTTGTAATCGAGTTTCAGAAGGGTATCTCAAAAGTAGCGTGCATGGAGAATAATATTTGCCACTCCAATAAAAATAGGTTTGCATAGACATATTCTCAGCCTTATTTTTACCGATACTGATGTTCATTCATCATCGTCAAATTTTACTATGGCAGTGTCATCCATAACCCATTTCCAGTTGGCAAACGTTTCATTCACAAATTCCATGGTACCAAAACCGTACACACTTTTATCCCGGGCCCCTACCCAATCTTCTGGATCTTCGTGAATATAATTCTTCACGTGGTCTTCTCTATTGCTGCCTTCACCGACGATCATATATATATTGGTGATTTTCCACTCTTATCTACCTTCCCTTGAAACATTGGTTTGCTCCTCATGTAAGCATGATTATGACCCGAGATCACAAAATTCACGTGATAATCTCTGAAGAGCTTCTCCATTTCGTCGCGCATAACTACGGTTTCTTGCTCATCATTATGTGCCTTGAAAGTGGTATAGAATTGTGTGTGCATCAGCCCCATTTGGAATGATTCCAATATTCACTCGCCACTGGCTCAATCTTGGCATCTCCCAAACGATTTGGCATGAAGAACCGATTCTCATATGCTAAAAAGGGCATTTTCGACACTGGATCACATTCTATTTCATGATTCCAGCCACCATGAGCGGGATTCTCTGTGCAACAGGTTCCATTAGATTAAACCAGTTATCTCATTGAGGTTGAATAGAATTGGCGTAGCTCATATCTCCAGCAATCAGGAGGGCTGTGGCGGGTGTTGTTTCTTGGGTGGAAGTGGGATAGGTCGATGCAAGGATGTTGATCATGGTCATCGTTGAGTTGTATGTCTGCTGCCTAAGATCGCCAGCAATTGAAAATTTGACGGGAGCACTGCTAGACTTTCTGGGTGGTGTGAAAAAAAACAATGGCATCTGTTTTGGTAATTCCATTTGCTAGCTAGGCAGAATCAATAGTATCAATGGTAAGTTGCAATAGTGCGTGCAGGTCCCCGAGGGGTGCACGTAGCGGCCCGTTACCTTCCGCCGTGCATCATGACACAGCACCACCCTTCAGATACAATTGCAATAGGAACAGGCATTTTTGTAACAAATTCGTTTAATGAATACAAAATTGAATCTTATGCCACCTACACGTACTAGGTTGATTCTTACGATCGCCGATCTTCGTCATCTTTCATCAATTTTTAAATTTGTCAAGAACTTTTCCGTCTGTAAACGTACTCTCTGTACGCACGCAGCTTCCAAGATGAAAAAATCCACATCGAATTCCACAATGAATATTCCTACCCTCTAGTCTTCCAACATTTCCTTGCCATTCTCTATATCTTCTTGCTCCAGCAGTTTTAGGGCATGTTGAGCAATTTTATCCCGCTTCCGTTCGCCCAAAACAGTCTTAATAGCAGCCATACTTTTCTTGGTCTTTCTCTGTCTTTCTTTCTGCGGAAAATACACCCCATTTTGTCTACAGATATGCGATTCCGACAATAGCATATTTTTCTCTTTGTAAAGGACAAACCTAGAAGAACGAGAACAATGTGTAAGATTGAATCATATTGATCCAGAAGCAAGCCAAAACACCATTCGCCAAGTTTGACTCACCATAATTTATGCAAATCGTCAAAGCTCTTTCTTCTCAATTCCTTCGCTGACCAGCTTCTTCCAACTGACTCTGTGAATCTTTTCTCCCTTAGCGTAGAATCACGAAATTGATCTAATGGTGAGGAGTTGACGGTCGAGAAATATCTACTAGATGTGGCAATACACGTGTTTGGTTTACGTGCACTTGACTTCAACACATTAGACAAAATGCTGGAAGGATTTTGCGCTGCCCATCTCCCTAAGGGTGCGGTAAATCTTGATCCTGACGAAAGCATGATTATTTTTGGAAGAAGTTCGGAATGAAGTGTAGTATGGAAGCAGGGATGCTATTGTTATGTTGGTTCCTGCGAGCCTGGTTACAGTTCATACTGCGGACTGCGCTATGGCTTATTATTTCACCCTTTTGTACTCTTTTGTACTCATAACCTCTGTCTGTAAAACATTTGAAACCTGAGATTTTGAAGATGCGCAGGCAGGCAGGCAGGCAGGCAGGCAGGCAGGCAGTTACTAGAAGGAAGGGTACATTCCTCGTACAAAAGCACAACACAAGGACAAGTATCAACATCAACATCGCAGTAATGTCGGAGCAAAGTTCATTAGCATCTCAGACAATCCTCAAAAGGGCGATGCAATGCATCTCAAGCTCTAACACTACACTAAAAATTGCTGTCTTTCTCCAACTCGTTGTTAGTGTCCAGTCCCTACACGCAGCTTCAAATATGCCTCCTATGGATCTGAGTGGAAGACGCCACACATCAGATTTCTCTGCTAGGAAGAATCATCCCGCAGCTTACGAAGACAGTCCTAAATTCAAGGGACCGCTAACACTTACAGAAAAAAATTCCACCTCAGATAACCGGACAAGAATAAAGAATTTCTATGAAGACTCGGATGATCTTAGAATCCCTGAGCGACAATTGAATCCTCTGAAACCTTCAGCCAATACTGATCTTATACTCAAAACCATCATGGATAACTTCGCTTTGAACGATGCACCAGTTGATGCGAAAGAGATGGCTGAAAGCATGGAATTTTACATGAGAACAAGAAAACGGCTGCTCGGGGTTGCGAAGAAGCGCATCGCAAAAATATCAAATGATAGACACAAAGGTGGAGGTTCAGAAGAGGAAAACCAAATTGTGAATATACATGTGTATGATCTCTGTGCTGGACACGGTCTAACAGGAATGCTATTTGCAGCATGTAATCCTCCAAGAGAAGATATAATAGTCAGGACTCATCTTGTCGACATTTCTGAACCACCTTCACACAAGGTACTGAAGGATTTAATTGCTGAAGTTTGCCCGTGGATCAAGAATGAAGTTCAATTTAATACATGCTCCTTGAAAGAGTTGCACATCAATGATTCTAAAGATGTCTGTCCGATTGTCATCGCAACTCACGCTTGCGGAAATCTGACTGATGAGGTGCTTGACGAGGCAGTCTCTATGAATGCCTGTGCAATTGCGGCCATGCCTTGTTGTTACACTGGCACTGCTAAAGGTTCACCGTATGGAATCAAAAGAGCCTTGGGAGTTGCGTGGGCTGCTGACATCCGTCGGACACAATTTTTGGACTCAAACCAGTACCATGTTGATTATTCCACCATTCCGATTGAAATCACTCCACTTAATCGCATTATTTTAGCCGAGGAGAGAATTTAAAATGACAATAAATGGTATACCATACAGCAATACTGGCACTCAGGTTGAATAAAAGCTAAGACGATAATGTAGGCGAACTTCGCGGCAATCAAGTGAGCTGCCGCTTAAAGTCTCAATCACCCAGCCCCTTGTTTGCTGTATCTCCATACCCACTATCGCTCGAATGAGGCAAGATCACCTACTCTAACTCCATAGGTCATGATGTTACAATGCATTACTATTTGCAGTAAGCCACCTGACATCGTTCAAAACAACAACTAATAGAGAAAGACGCGAATTATTCTTTTGCAATTTAAAAAAAAGTGGCATACGTTTAGTGCCAACGAAGGAAGACGCCGTTCTCTTCCGTCGATAAAAAAGGCGCCATATTCCTATTCGGCGCAATTATGCTAGACCCAGAACAAGGTACGTACCGGTATGTAGTGTACCGGGAAGGTATATCGACGTCTGCTGGCACGTTCGAGGGGAGCTGAGAGAGTACGAATACATAATTGTATATAAAGTACGAGGTGTTGTGAAACCGTGACATTATTGTGTTCATTGTCATTACGTGTAATTATGCAGTAGGCAGTAAAAATAAGGTTATTTACACACCTAGCTCGTTTGTGCTGGTATCCTTGGTCGCGCTTATTGCAAAACAAGCAGCACTCAACAGATATCCAGCGCAAACTCCATTTGCTAACAGATTTGAGAGTATTCGCTGTTGTTCATAGCTCCCGCAATTGATGCTTGTTGACCGTAAATCAATCCAAGCAACGATGGTGCAAAGTTACCAATTGCTCCAGTCAAGGTGAACAATCCCTGTGCCGTTCCACCTTGCGATTTTCCGACTTCCGACTGCAACACCTGCACGTGGTGAAAGTGAAACGAAACGAGTCAGTGAGTGCATCAGCACGAATCAAGCATGCATGTTATTCCATTTTTGAACTTACAGAAATAGTTGGGCCGAACCAACATTCCGCTACTAGGTATTCTATCGCAAGCCAGATCATCGCATTGTCAAAAGTTGATGCATGAGCTGTCAAATACCACGCTGGGACAGCAAGTAGTGATCCAATGATTGGAACAAGCAGCCTTCCCGAATTAGCTTCTCTTCCATCCTGTGAACTCCATGCAGCTGTTTTATCTGCCATCCAACCTCCAAATACACCCGATGACACCCCACATAAACCGACAATTAACGCATTTATCACGGCGTAGGAAGTTGCATCATCTGGAAAAGCTTGCTTATAATATGGTGCCGCCCAGACCCCAATACATAGCCCCGAACAAAACCGTGAGAAACTCCCGGCGAAGAGCCATTGTATTCTCGGAATAGATAAAATTTCACCAACATCAGAAAACAGAGATTGATTTCCATTTCTGTTTTCTGCGGCATTTTTTTGTTCATCCTCTTTCTTCGTGACCCCTACAGGACTTAACGCCAAACTATCTACAACTTTAGGATCCTGTGGCAATAGGACTGCAGCACAAACAGCCGCAATCAAGCCATATCCAGCAACAAAGTCAGAAGTTCCTCTCCATCCAACATTTTGATCCAATAAAAGACTCAAACTCGAAAGACCTCCGCCAAGATAAACACCACTGCCATACAATGAATTGGCCAGTGAAGTCATCTCTTTGGGAACTAAATCCTTAATTAAGGTGTAAGCTGAAGGGGTCGTAAATGCACAAGCCAATCCCATAAATATTCTAGCAATAAGGACTTGATTGTAATCCCCACTCGCACTCGTAGCTGTTGCGAACACCGCCCCCGACCAAGCAATTGTCGATCCAATTGTCAAAAGTTTGCGATCGTAGCGGTCAGCTAAACCACCTGCAAAGAGTGAGGTAATAGCGAACAATAACGTAAATGCAACACTGGCGAGAAGTCCATATTGTGCTTCAGAGAAACCGATATCTACATTCATGGCTGTGAAGGCTTCGGCTGTTTCGGAGTTTGAAAAGTCTACCAGGTAGGACAGAGAGAAACGAGACCATTGGTTTGAGATGTAGACTAGAAGCAGTGGTAACACAACTGGAAGAATAGATGCAATAGACGATGAAGATTTTGTCGCCCCCGATTCTAGAGCGGTGACGATTTCATCGTCATTGGTTTGTTTCGAATGCAATGAGAAAGGCAAAGATTTCCTTTTCCTTAAAGTAATGCTTTCATATTTTGCACTTTGAAGGGTGGACATGACGTTGGATTGCTGACTATCATTGATGAAAGATCTTTTGCTGACACTGAAATGTTGAAATGAATCAATGGGTGAAGCAGCTACGAGCAGAAAAAGGGATGTGTACGCTAACTTCGATGGTATCAAATTGGCGTATTTCATTGTAACGTGGTAGGTTGTAGACTCAATGTATGTTGTGTACCGTATGTGTCGTGCTTGCTTGCGCTTTTTGCGCCTCTTCGCCTCGCGTTTGTGTTTTGCTCGGAACAGAGGAGGAAGGAAGGAGGCTCGCTGGCTGGCTGGCTTGCTGACTTTTATTTCCCGAGTTTGCGAGAACGGGAAATAACGGTATCGTATCATACTGCAAAAAGCAAGGGTCTCCTCACAGCCGACAATAGTTTTTTATAGCCGACAAGTAGAAAATAGCCAGAAATGATACGTTGTATGCGGGAATGTAATACTTTCAACTTATCCGTTCGCATTGGAACGGCACAAAAAAACATCGTTTATTAATTATAAGAGATCGCTCGCCATTGGCATCGTAATTGCCGCTCATTATTTTTTACGAATTCTACGCCGCGTACAGTAGCATCATATGCCGTGGGATAAATCATGTATCAATAGGGCAGAAGATGCTCACCATCATCATATTCAGCAGAAGACGGGGAGGGGACCCGACCCCCAAGACAAGGGGTTTCGCCCGGGGGGCCAAAGATCTTTTGATTCATTCCTGGCAGGTTGGGGTGTCCATTGATAGTTTACTTTAATAATACGGCGGTTATTTTAGGAAGGTAAAATATTATAGCTAATGAAATATAAAAAGTTTCAAACTGTTTACAAAAGTCTGACAAAATTAAAACCTTACATAACGTACGTGCAACGTATCATTTCTGGCTATTTTCTACTTGTCGGCTATAAAAAACTATTGTCGGCTGAGAGGAGATTCTTGCCTGCAAAAACCGTAAGCCATACTTTTATTGAGTAATACTCGTAGTACCGGTACTGTACGTAGTACATACTCTTCCCAAAAGCACATAGCTGCAATACTCATAGCATCAGGACGCAAATGTAAAGATGCCTACCAGTAAAGTGTCCACCGTAACAGAAGAGAGAAAGCATGAGTTGCTCATGGAGGCGCGCCACGCTAGACTCTCGTGGGTTCAATCCTCCACACCGTACAAACACACCGACAGTCCAATCACCGAAACAGCTCCGCCTAAATCGAGCTCGGACGCGATCTCCATCCTCGAATCAACGCCAGTATCTCAACATCTTCCTTCTTCGATACAAATCTTGAATGCGCTATTTGATGGAAAGCCACCAGACGAAGTTGAAGAACTCACCAAAACGTGGAGACAGAAAATACAGACTAGACAAAATAAACTCCAATCCGAAAAATTGGTCGGTGAACTAGATGATCACGCGTTTGTCTTTTGCTATCAGGAAATTCTGGAACGGTTGTGTATGCCAGAATCGACGGTAAGTTTATTTTTCTTACAGCCTATAATGAAGTTCTCAAACTATTTCATTCCTAAAAATAATGATTCAAAAGGATATAGTCCAGGGTATGCGACACTTTGTACGATCATTTCATGATCTTTTCGAAAACGATGCGTCCGCGTTGGGACAAGGTGCAGGAGGAGCTGGTATCGATAACATGATTTCTTCTATTCACAAATATTTAGCTTCTGTTTACAGCAGCATTGCATCACACCATTCATGGGGTGGGGATAACACGAGTGAGACGAAGATGATGTTGGAAACTTTTATCTACTCGAAATGTCACGAGGTGATCATGAAGGCGCTTCGGAACAGCGATGTTTTTACTTTAGACAAGGATGAACTAGAGTTTGGAGAGAGATTAGTGTTTTTGCAATTTGTCAATCCTTCACATCTGGAGATTCCATACTTTTGTAGTTTGCCTTCTAAACGAGATGGACTTTGGAAGGATGTTTTATCGAAGCCAATTATGCTCTTACAGAGTCTTGATAATATGTATTCACCTGCCCAGATGTTGAGATGTATATTGGAGGTATATAGAGGAGTTAACGATGCTCTGAAACTTGTGATTGCAGGTAGCGATGGGGCTGGAAGGATGCCGAGCGCTGATGATTGTCTCCCTACAATCATTTTGTGTATGATTTGTGCCAAGCCAAGAATACTTACAAACCTGAAATTTTTGGAGGTCTTTGCCACAAATGAGCAAATGCGAGGCGAGGCAGGTTACGCATTCACAAATTTATTCAGCGCCACGCAATTCATTAGAGAATTAGATCTTGATATGGATGGTGAGGCTGGTAGCAGTAGACCTAGTCTGCATATTGCACCTGAGGAATTGAAGCAGAAACTCACAGACTTTAAAACAAAAATGAGAGGTGACGTTAATTTTTCTTGTGATCATAAAAATGATCCAGTCATCGAATCAGAGATCAAACAAATACCCGCACATGCCAACATGAACGTTTACCCCCCTATTACCGTACCAGTGCATGTGGTCACTGCTGCCCGTCTTAGTGGCGACGACCCCTCAGACTGGGCTTTGAAATGGTTGACTTCAAATACATCGTCAATGGACCTTCGTCTCGATTCTTCTTTGCTTAGCACTGAGTCCGGCGAAGGAACTGAGCAAGCGGCTGGCAAGACCACAAGAGCAAACGCACCACCTTTCCCTGAGGGATTCACACGATCTTATAAATTTCTTGCAACAGAGCCAAATGACATTCGTATTTCCGATATTCCTGCGCTTCTTGACGAGTATAAATTGCTAGTAAGGACCACTGAAATATTGCTGATGGAGCGTAATATGATGGAGCGTAATACCATTCTCAATCAAATGAAAAATAAGAAGGAGATCCTTGACCAATCATTGGCTGAAGCAGAGGCTTCTACCATTGAAGAAGAAAATACCACTACTGTGACAAAATGAGATCTTTACCCTGGTGTACACGTACCGGTACGTGGTGTACTGCCTTTACGTGTACACTGTAGTCATTACGAATTATTCTTTAAAAAAAAGATTCCAGTCTTCAGAATGTCATTAGTTTTTACTTTTTAGGTCTCGTCAGTACAAGAGCACCAATAGCTGCAGCTACTATTCCTGCGACTACAGGAGGAGAAGTGAGTTTTACACTGAAACATCTTTTTCTAACTGCATCCATAAAGCCTTTTTCCTGACCCGTTGTCCTTGTCAAGTCGTAAGCAATTAATTTGGTCGCTATTGGGTGGTAAAATTCCTTATTTTTCAAGAAAGTATCCACCGCAATATCTCTAGAAGATAATGATGCAAACATGGCCCGGTAAAGTGGGCGGATGTACTTCATGCGGCCTTGACTACTCACAAAATGGATAACAATGGGGTAGACGTCTTGATCTTCAGATTGCACAGCTAACATGCAGTAACGAAACAAAATCTCAGCATTACGGCTTCTTTGAAAGCCGTAGGCATTGTCGAAAAGCTTGAGGGTGGAGATTTCCAGATTCTTTGAACCCTCCTTCCTTTCATCTTGCACCAACTTTAGTAGCGCATCCAAGAAGCAAAGCTTTTGTGCAGATGACCACTTATCGATGTTGGCAATTGGTGGATTGAATATTTTTCCATCATCAAAATCAACCCAAGCAGCAGCCAACGACTCTGCTGCATCTGCCAGTGTTTTGTTAAATTCAGGTAATGGAGGCATCCCCTCGTCGTAAATCCAACTGTCCCAGTCGAATGCTTTAAGTTTAATGTAAGCATCTGGTCTGGTCTTTTGCCAAAATGAAATGCAAAACTCTTTAAATTCTTCGCTTGTAATAGTTCCGTAGGCAAACTTTTGTAGATATGCCGTGACCAATTCTAAAAACACTTCCTCGCCGACCATCCTTTCTAAAGTATAGAGCAAATGAAATCCTTTCTCATAAGGAACGCTGGAATAGCTCTCATCTGGATCGCCGTCGCCCAGTGCTAGGTATAAGCTAGTAAGTGATTTATCCAACAAATTGACATCCTGTTCCAAACGATGGACACCTCCAATCGCATCAAGGTCCATATCATGAGAAACACCCTCAATACGATTCATGATCCTTCGTTGCAACCATGTCGTCCAACCTTCATTCAAATAGAAGTGACTCCTGAACAAATGTTGCGAGATTAGTTAACATTAGATAGAAGGACAGTACACGTACCCAGAAAACTAAACGACTTACCAAGTCTTATTCGTCACCAAATTACCTGTCCAGGAATGAGCAATCTCATGAGCAACGACACAAACCAAACTACCATCTCCCGCCAACAATGTAGGAGTTACAAATGTTAAACAAGGATTCTCCATTCCACCATACGGAAAACTACCAGGCAGCACAAGTAAATCATAACGTTGCCAAGCGTAGGGCACTGAAGTAATTTCTTCTGCAGTCTTTAGAAACAATTCAGTTTGATGAAATTCATCGGCTGCTGCATTCAACATACAAGGTTCGCACCAAACTCTGCAGCGCGATGAAATATCTTTGAAAGCTAGATCGCCCGCAGCTAGAGCGAGGAGATACGATGGGATTGGCACCGGCTGATGAAAGCTGAATGTGTGGTTGGTATGCGTGTTATCCGCATTGTCCCCAGAATCAATGGATATGGCACCTGTATCCGAATCATTCAATGCAGACATTACTGCTGTAGCCCATTTGGGAACGGAGATTTTGGCCGAGTAAGTCATTTTTACTGCAGGGCAATCGTAGCATGGCAGGATCGAACGAGCATGTATTGCTTGGCATTGTGTGAACAAATAAGGGTGCTTCTTCCCAGAGGTTTGAGAGGGAGTGAGCCACTGCGCAGCTGAACATTTTTCGGGATCTGGGGATGTGCTGTAGTTAATAGTGAGTTTTAATTCTCCGGATGTTCTTGATCCCAGTTTGATGGAAAGACGCTGGCCTAAATGTGCTTTCCCTTTGATTTCGGCATCGAGTTTCCAGTCATCAACAGCTTCACCGTCAATTTGGATGTATTTTATATCGATGCCGCGGGTATCGAGTTCGATGCAACTGGCATCCTCCATGATTTCTATGGAGTATTTTGCAGTGGCAGCAATGACATGATTACTGAAGTCTACTTTTGCGATCCAATCGACATGCTTCGCTCGAGTATATCTTGGATTTGATAATGTTGATTTATCCTCTTCGTGTTCTTGGGGTTTTACCATGATGGAGAATTACTGTATAACGAGTTCGTTGCTCCAGGACCAGGAAGGTGTTACCAATGAGGACTGAGGATGGAGGCCTGCGGTCGTTTGTTTAGTTGTTGCGTCGTTCCGAAGAACGAAGTGCGTGCGTGAGGAGGTCCTTCTTCGCTAAAAATGTTCCAAAATGAAATTCAAGAGGCATAATAATACACGTAGAAATAGCCTATTTTAATTTATGTGTTTTGTCTTCTATTGATTTCTGCCATAATTTTGTTTTCTGTTTTTATTTGGGTTAGAGAAATTAGATTAAAGTAGATTGAGGATTGGAAATAGATTACTTGTACTGTTCTCGTAGTCGTTTAAACGGGTCTCACCTCACTGGTCCGCTATTTTGCGTCGCACCTTTGCTAGACTTGGATGCAGAGTTATGTTCGACGGTGATAGGCAGGCCAAACAATTCCTCTCTGAATAATTTATAATCTTCGGGTTTTGAATTATCCCTTATATCAATAATGCAAATTGTATTCACTTTTTTTTTTGGTGGGGGCTTTGCTGAAGATGGTTCTTCTTCTAAAATACACCGGTCGGTGTACGTTTCATCCTGCCCAAAAGCTTCGATTTTACCACCTGCGTGCACATATACATGGCGGACCCTTGATGATCGTTCGAGAGCCTCGACGATTAGTTTTATACCTTTTCTTGTTATTCTGTTATTGCGCAAATTAATATTCTCCAATGTTGACGGAGCTGATAGGACAGATGCCAAGGCCCTGCATCCTTCGTCGGTGATCAAATTTCCTCTTAAATTCAACTCTATAATTGTTTGGTTTTCTCGCAACATTGCACATATCGCATGGACCTCCTCGTCGCCCAAACATGCCTTTTGAACCATATTAAAGTATTTAGTACCATGTATAACATCTTTAGAGAGGAATATATTGGTTACCAGGACGACTTACCTCTGCCAATTGGACTTTACCAGCTCCAATGCTTCCAACCTCCTCCCTGTTCTTTTCACATCCAGGTTCTCCTAGACTAACAGAAGCCTTGACAGCATTGATATACTTAATAAGCGTTCTCCTCTTTGATTCTTCTTCTGTGCCTAACATCTCATTTAGGTGAGAAAGTTTTCTCTTGAATTTGTCCACTAGCGCAGCCTGTTCTTCGGCTTCCGTAGACAGTTTTTCTATTTCTTCCTCTCTCGTCAGTATTACCCCGTAAGTCTCCGCAATTTTGTGAAGGAGAATGTCTTGTTTATTTTGACTCTTACTTGCCTTTTTCATGAAAATATTGCATTGATTTGTTTCCAACCAATCCCTATCTTTGGCGCACTTTCCTTTTAAAACAAAGACTCCAAGCGACGGCTTACTATCGACAAAGAAGCGAAGTCGACCTCCAGCCAACAAAGGGTTCTGACCACTACCTTTTGTTAGTTCCCGTTTATTTGACTCTTCTCTCATTTGATCTTGTTCGCTATGAAGCTGTTGTAATGCATCGAGCTTGATTCGAATAGATTCAAGCTCAGTTCCTTTTTCGCGAAGAGTTTCCTCCATTTCCTTTCCTTTTTGGACTGTAATATCTAATTCATTTTGAAGTGATTGGTTGCTCTTGGTACATGTCTCTATCTGGCCCTGTAGTTTTTCCATCTCCGCTGTTTGGATTCCTCTGGATTCTTCATCTGTTTGCAACTTATTCAGAAGGAATGCCAATCTTGAATTTAATGTGCGGACTTTAGCCTCAGCCTCTCTTTTACCATCATCCATCTTAACTTTTAGCCGAGCCTCTTCTTTGCAACGTTGCCCTAAATGAAGATTGTGTTTCTTCAATTCGCGGATTTGATCATCAAGGACAGCTTTGTCTGTTTGTATCTGAGCTCTGAGTTTCATTTCTTTTGCATGTTCTTTGACAAGTCCAGCAAGCTTTTTCTTTAGTCCGTGCACCTCATCCTCTTTAGTACGCAATGCTTCCATTGATCGTGATTTCCCTAATTCGGCCAGTTTCAGCCTTTCTAACAGCTGAAAGACTTTCTCTGCCATTTCTCGCAATTGTTCACCATTTTCATGTGCCTCGGCTTCCATCCTGAATTGATCTTGTTCCATTCTTTGAAGCTTTAATGTAATTTCTTTGTTTTTCCCTATAAGATTGTCGTTATCGTCAGACAACTTGTTATTGAGGTCTGTCTGACTAAGCTTAGAACTAATTTCTAATTGTAATTGTGTTTCTACGGAAGATGACTTTGAATGCAGATTGCGAATCCTCTCCTCTAACGACGATACTTTATCCTCCGCTTGTCGTCTTGTCTCTTCCTGGTTTTGTAATCTTTCCAGGAGTTGGTACTGCTTCTCTTTTCGAACACTTAATTGCTCTTGCAAAGACTCGATTTCAACGGAAGATTGCATTGTAACTTCGCCAATTTGTTTCTTTAGTGTCTCGACTTCTTTTCTGAGAAGACGTATTTCCTCACACTGAAGCTCGGATGTTTTGGTAGCTTTTGTTGCATCTTCCTTGGTTGCCTTCAAGTCATTAACAATGCATGTATGCTTGACCTTTAGATCTCTGAGCTCTATTTGATTCGCATCTAAATCTGACGACAGCTTTCGACACTTTTCTTCCTCGGCTTCAAGCAATGTTACTACTTCTGCATGCTGTGCTGTGATTGCTGTGAACTGCTGTTCTCTCTCCTCAGTTCCTTCTTTTAATCTTTCATACTCAGAAGTCGTAACTTTGGCCTTTGATTGGAAGCTGAAGATGCTCTCTCGTAAATTTCTGTTCTCGTCGTCGACGTGCAATTTTTCGAGTTGAATTGCGCTGATTTCTTCTTCTCCTTTTTCTATCGCTTCAAGTAACTTGTTGTTTTGATCCGTGAGAATGCGGATCTGTTCATCTTTGATTCTCAATGCCTCGGAAGTCCTTGTCTCTCGTGCATTTTTTATATCCAGAAGAGACCTGTGAGGCATTGACGAGTTTGGAATAATATCATTTTCTGGAATGCGCTCGTCCACATCAATCATTTTTGGATCGTTTTCAAAGGTCTCCCGGCGGGCAAAAATTATACAGTATTTACCAGGTATCGTGCCGTATGTGACTTGTGACCCAAAAGATCGAAAATTTCAAGTGCCTTTTATTAAAAAACACAACATGGATTTCATTCACAAGGGTTATTCAAAATCTTGTCAAACTGGATGATCCACGTGCTCATTTTTATGTTGATCAATGGTCTATTGTACTCAAATGTTTTATTCTGTAGTTGCAGGTTGTAGCATCGTTGGTCGGTCGAATGACTGTACAGAATCACTAGTTCCAATTGAGAGACGACCGAGGCCTTTCTTCAAGAAGGTTATTGAATTATCAGATTCCAAGACAAGTAATTGTAAATAGTTTCTCCTTGGTCACATGTACACCGTACTACATTGTGAAGATGTGCATGTAATTTATTTATTTCGCCGTGATTTGACAATCTTTTCTGCAAAACTCTTTCTTTTGAGCCCTTGCTTTCAGCGTTCGGCATTAAGGACTGGAAATTTCATCATCTTCCAATATTAAAACAATTGGTGGGGGGGGTAAGGGCTCGCTGGGGGGTGACAGCACTGCACTGTTTCTTACCTCGATCTCTTTATTTTCAACTATTGACAAAGAGGGAAAGTTCAGATTGACATTTGATTCGGTCTTTTGAGATTTTTTTGCCGAGATCCTATGTTCATAATCTATCGGTGTTGAGGAAGGACTGTATTTATGGTTCTTCGCTTTGGTATAAGTAGAATCTCCAACTGCGGAATCGTAATCTTTTTTTCCTTGATCAAATTCCTCATTCACCCCATTTTGGACTACTTTCACAACATTATCACCGTCATTATCTTTCGTAAGTGTTGTTTTCATGGGAGTATCGTGCACTTTTTCTTCCCCCCTTTCATCACAATCATTCTCGTGGATTTCCACAATTTCATTCTCACCATTTAATCCAGAAGAAGAAACCTTTCTCTCAAAAGAAACGCCAAGCGTTTTTCTGCAAGTCTTTGGCAACCTGTGTAGATAACCCCTACCAACTTGGGCTCCTAATAACCCTCCCCCACCCCATTTCAAACTAGGCAATAATGTAACAACTCTCACGACATCGCTAGTTGTATCATAGACGTAAACTTCAAAAATCTGATCCTCGTTCTCGTACAATACGTCACCGAGTACTTCCTCGCTTTCAAAACTTTCCATGGTCGTTCCAAGTAAATAATTCACGTTAGGTTCGAGGCCAGCCATCGCAGCAGGAGAACCGGGTTGGACATCTAGTATGCGTAGGAGATTATCTTCTGCAGTCATGTAGTCATCCATTCTAATTGTCACGCCGAGGAGCCCTGTACCGCTCCAATTTCTCGTGGGGACTAGATTTATGAAACGCTGTGATTTTGATTTTATGTTCCACACAAGGAGTTCAATTTCTCCATCGACATTATCCTTCAAAATCGAAACGAAATCCAAATCTTCAAAGAATTCTCCGTTCCCATCACTATGCTCTCCATTGTCGAAGAGCAATTGGCCGTTCACACCAACAAGGAAGTCGAAGAATGAAACCAAACCCGAACGTGATGCCGGACTGTTTGGTTGCACACCCAACACACGGTACCCCAAAGTTGTGCATC
>Ga0209712_10002319_pt1 | contig 15716 bp, 14 predicted proteins | sample ArcOceMetagenome_FD_187443 | JGI IMG/M metagenome (GOLD analysis project Ga0209712, IMG submission 187443) | Marine eukaryotic phytoplankton communities from Arctic Ocean - Arctic Ocean - Greenland ARC118M Metagenome (SPAdes) (version 2) | ecosystem: Environmental > Aquatic > Marine > Oceanic...
TAGACCGTCTTCATTTTTGTGTCAGACTTGAGAATCGCCACGAGGATGAGACTCGATGCGATTGCTTGCTGAGAGTGACCCAGAGAATCGCGGGGCAATGGCTGAAAATGGCGTGTGGTAAGGAAATATCGTCGTTTCTTCTTCCATCATTATCGCGTCGGGGTTAGGTTGTTATGATTATGGGGCTTGAATATTCTTGTGGTTGAATGTTCAATGTGAATGTGAATGTGAATGTGAGATGTGAGAGCAGAGGAGAGGAGATTTACAGCAATCTGCCCCTACCCCATTGTTATTTATAACGAGATGACCACCTGATGACCACTACATCACTATCTCCAGCGGCTTCCTCGCGTTTTTGTCTTCGTTCACTGACTGCAGCTTGGCGAGATAGTGATGTATTGGTCATCTCATTATAAATAACAAAAGTAATACACGAAGGTCATAAATAACACCCATGTCATCTCTTCCACACTGCTGAGATGTGTTCATTAGGGCATGAAGTAAACGCAGCTATACAGCAGAGCGACGCCACCACTTTGGTTTGGGAGAACAGGTTGATGAAGTAAACGCAGCTATACAGCAGAGCGACGCCACCACTTTGGTTTGGGAGAACAGGTTGATGGTGTCTATCAGAGATGTATCATGTATCATACGCTACATACGGTAGAGAGATTCGATTCATTCGTCACCATTTTCTCAAACAATATGGCGCGCACCAACAACAGACAAACAGATAAAATCAAGAGACTCAAAAGAGTGTTATTGTAGTTTTGTTATTGGGATCTTGACCACTACGTCATCAGCAACCTGCTGATGACGTAGTGGTCAACATCCCAATAAAACAAAAGAGAACACCGAGTGTTTCAAACACGGGATGATTTAGTCCCGATCTGATGGTACGTGAATGTGACATCATCGTCATCCATCGCACCAATCCAACCGACAAAAAGAGAGGCCACCCACGCAAAAAATCCCACGTCACTGTTCTAGAAGGATCTTTCAACACCCGCATACACCCACCCAGAAAAACGCACCTCAAATAAACCCAAGTCAAATCAACAACGTCGTAGGGCTCATTTGTTCTTAAATCAGAATTCCATTCAACAAAGAACTAATTGCTACGTGAGCTATTAATTTTTTTGTTATACAGTGTGAGTAAGCCATACCGATTTATTTTCATGACAGTATCAGGTTTCGCCTTTATTCGATCGCTTTTTGTGAGGAAAAAAGTGTCATGTGTCATGTGTCATCTTGGTGTCATGTCAAGGTACTTGAGATTGCTTGGAAGAAACTTGTCCTTACATTTGGAACTGGAACTGACAGCAAATTTCTTTTTGTCACAGTGAATATATATTAATCATTAATCATGGCGGAGGAATCCAAAGGAAGTTCCCATAGCCAAAAGAACACGCATAGAAGATTTGCTAATGTTCATTCCTATGTGAAGGAACTTGGAGGAGATAAGTCCCATGTCATTGAGAAGGTTTTGATCGCGAACAATGGTGTTGCAGCAATTAAGTGCATCCGTTCAGTTCGTCGTTGGGCATATGATATCTTCGGTGATGAGAGAGCTATCCAATTTGTGGTCATGGCAACTCCTGAGGATTTGAGGTAAGAACGAAAGTTGACCTGACCTTGTTCCGAACACTTTTCTACACATACAAGCACTCATGCATGAAATTACATTACATTACTTTGTGAACAGGGCAAATGCCGAATACATCCGCATGGCTGACGTGATTGTTGACGTCCCAGGAGGATCTAATAACCATAACTATGCCAATGTAACTCTTATCGTTGAGCTAGCTCGTTTGCATGGTGTACATGCAGTGTGGGCTGGATGGGGACACGCAAGTGAGAATCCCGTCTTGCCTGACGCCCTGGCAAAATCAAACCCTCCCATCAAATTCATCGGCCCAGCAGGTCCACCCATGAGAGCACTAGGAGACAAGATTGGAAGTACTATCATTGCCCAGACCGCTGGAGTGCCTTGCATCGGTTGGAACGGTGATGGGATTTTCGCAAACTATGATAGAGCAACTGGGTCCCTGCCTGAAGAATCGTACAATAAGGCGAGCATTGTATCAGTTGAACAAGCCTGTGAGGCTTCCCAGAGGATTGGATTTCCAGTCATGATCAAAGCTTCAGAAGGTGGCGGAGGAAAAGGTATTCGTATGGTTGATGAACCTGAAAATGTACCAACCGCGTACAGGCAAGTGTGCGGAGAAGTCCCCGGTTCTCCCATCTTCATCATGAAATTGTCTTCGAGGTCGCGCCACTTGGAAGTTCAGCTTCTAGCCGACGAGTATGGTGATGCCGTTGCTCTGAACGGTCGTGACTGCTCAGTGCAGCGTCGTCATCAAAAAATTATCGAGGAAGGTCCTCCTACTGCAGCTCCTGCTCATATCTGGGATCAAATGGAAAAGGCAGCAGTAGCACTAGCAAAAGCAGTAGGATACGCCAATGCGGGAACTGTGGAATATCTTTACTCTGAGCCTGATGAAAAGTTTTACTTTCTCGAGCTCAATCCTCGTCTGCAGGTAGAACATCCTGTAACGGAAATGATCACGAAATTAAACTTGCCAGCCGCCCAACTACAAGTAGCTATGGGCATCAAGTTATACAATATCCCCGACATTCGTAAACTTTATGGCAAAAATCGTTTCGAAGACTCATACGGTGAATCTGCTGTGATTGATTTTGACACTGTTCCGCGATTGCCTGCCTACGGCCATTGTATTGCTGTGCGTATTACAGCAGAGAATGCAGAGGCAGGATTTAAGCCTACGAGTGGAGGGATTCAGGAGCTTAACTTTCGGTCCACGCCGAGTGTGTGGGGTTATTTCAGTATGGACAGCTCTGGATCAATTCATGAGTACGCTGACTCGCAATTTGGTCACCTTTTTGCAAGTGGTAACGACAGAGAGGAAGCTAGGCGAAATATGGTCCTTGCACTGAAAGAGCTATCCATTCGAGGAGACATCAGCACCACTGTTGACTATATTTCAAAACTGATTGAATTTGATGATTTTGTAGAAAACAACATTGACACTGGCTGGCTTGATAAGTTAATCAAACAAAATGTCGAAGGGTTAGGTTCAGAAGGGGGGCTTCCGAGGTCAATGTCAAGTGCAAAGTTGACACCTCTTGCCAATGATGTCAAAGCCGTTATTGGTTCCCTTATTGTGGCGTTTGATTCTTGCACCTCTGACGAAGAACATTTCGAAAACTCCCTTATCAAAGGCCAATTACCTTCTCAGTCACTCCTCGCAATGGAACGGGAGGTTGAATTAATTTTGGATGGAATCAAATATACACTTTGTTGCGCAAGAAATGGTCCCGATCTATTCTCGGTATCTGTTTCTGGTTGCCCAGAAAAGGTTGTTCTTGCCAACATTAGACGGCTTAGTGATGGCGGTTATCTGACTGCGATTGGTGGAAAAAGTAGAGTTGCATACTTGACAAGCCTTGGAGATGCTGCATCAGGAATGCGCATCACCATCGGAGGAATTACTGTTTCTTTTTCACCGGATTATGATCCTACATCGCTCAGAACAGATGTTGCTGGTAAGCTTGTAAAGAAACTTGTCGAGGATGGTGCCCATGTTAGCAAGGGTGATGCTTACTGCGAGATCGAAGTTATGAAAATGTTCATGCCGCTGAAAGTAACTGAGTCAGGAATTATTTCCTGGAAGAATAATGAAGGAGCGGCATTGTTACCAGGGGATCTTATTGGAAACTTGGAGCTTGACTGTCCCGATAATGTCGCAGCCACCATTATTTTTGAAGGTGATCTGGACATTGAAGGATGGGATGCCGGCTTGCCAAAATTAAGCATCACCAGACCGCACCTGATGTTACGTCGTGCGTTTGAATCTTTGAATAGTGGCATGTCTGGATATATTCGTAATGAAGACGATTTGAACCTTGCTTTCAAAGATCTACTTCAAGCCGTGAAGGATCCATTGCTTCCTGTATATGAAATTGATGAACCTTTGTCCGTGCTCAGTGGACGTCTTGACGCCAGTCTGCTAAAAAGCCTGAGTAATGATATATCAAATTTTAAAGCATCCTCTGAGAAAGGCGTGGTTGGCGAAGCGTAAGTGTGTCTCTCAATATAAACCTTTCCTCCGTTTTAATTTAGAATGGAATGTTCACTTTTTGTCGTCCCATCTCTTTAGGTTTCCTGCGAAAGACTTTTGCGATAAAATATTGAACTTTCGCGAAACAATCTCAGATCCATCTGAAAAGACGACCTTTACTGCTTTAGTAACACCGCTACTGGATGCCGCCTCTCCTTATACAAATTCAAATACCACTGGCGTTATTGGATCAGAGAGAGCGCTTCAAGGATTCCTTACCATCCTCAGGAATTGGATTGATGTCGAGCGCTGGTTCTCTGATGGAAAGGCGTACGCAGATGCTGTTGACATTCTCAGAAAGTCGAATGCAGACAACTATGAACATGTCCTAAACGTATGCCGCACACATGCTGGTTTGAAGTCGACTGCTGCCTTGGTTGAACGCATTACTGAGTCTATCGCTGATGGCTTGCGTCTAGAGAGCGATAATGCATTTTCGAAGTCAAGCTCGGTTGTCGCGGGTGCACATAGTTTGCGAGATGCTGTTCCATGCCTATCAGAAATTGGATCGATGGGTGGTAATCAGTATGTGAATGTCGCATTAACAGCCAGGAAGGTGCTGTTGCAAGAAAGTTTGCCGAGTATCGAGCAGAGGAAGTCGCGCATTTCCGATGCTGTGAAGGATCTCAGTGAGGTGCTTCAAGCGAAAGACAGTTCCACCCCAGATTCTGTTACAAGCCTTGTTGACGAGGGAATTCCATTGGCTGATGTGTTCTACCCTCTTGTTTCTTCTTTATCAGAAAAGAAGGAGAAGGTTGCACTCGCAGAGCTCTATGTGCGAAAGCTATACAATTCTCAGTCGTTAGGCGCATTTTCTAGAGATGTTGAAGATATGCGTGTTCAGTTCACATTTAATGCGAAAGGTTCAGAACGTATTTTCAGTGCATCTACACCAGTTACGAGCATGACCGATTTGACTCGTGCTATTAGCCGATCTGGTTCTTTGCAGCAACTCGCTGATCTTGATGGCAATTCCTCCAGCCAGTTGCCTCCAAATACATCAAGGACTGCTGTGTGTAAAATCGCGAATTCTTTGGAACAAATTGGAACCTTGGAAACTTCTCTTGCATCATTTCCCCAATATACTGGAGCGTCACCCAAGTGTAAGGCCGGACCAACAAACATTCTGTACATCATTGTAATGGAAGAAAGTATTTCCAACACACAAGAATCAATGGACTCCCTTTCTGCCAAACTTCAGAGCTTACTAGAACCTTTGCACCACAAACTCAATCAAGCTGATGTCAGGCGCGTTTCTTTCATCTACAACAGCGGCCAGAGTGATTTGGGTGACATGTACCCCTTGCCATTAATCCTTACTTTCAGAGCACAAAGCAATTTCAAGGAAGACAGCTTGTTCCGCAATATTGAACCGGGGCTCGCTTACTTGCTTGATCTCACACGTTTGTCTAAAAACTTCACTATCAAATTGCTAGATTCTCAACAAGCGCACAGCGGAGATGTCCATTTGTACAAAGCGACTCCTCGAGCCTCTGCTCTTGCAATGGACAAAAAGGCGAATTCAAAGTCCAGAATCTATGCCAGGACTTTGAATTTTATATCCGAATTCACATCCACCAGCTTCGAAAAAATGCTAGTTGATGCTATGAATGCTCTTGACATTGCTGTTCATGAATATGGATACTGCGTAGACAATCACCTTTTTCTGAACATGGTTAGTGACCACGAAAAACTTATTCTTGACCCAGTTTCCGTGGAGAACACAGTTGTTTCGATTCTTAAACGTCACGGTGACAGGATTGCAGCTCTTGGACTTTCCGAAGTAGAAACCAAGTTGGTCTGCAGCCTTACTAGCGATTCACCTCCTATTGCACTTCGGATGGTTGCAAGTAATCCAACCGGTTATGTCCATGTGATGAATACATATGTTGAAGCTGTGGACCCATCTAGTTCAACCCCAATTTTCAAACTTATTGGAGGAACCAAAGCCAGTTTATCTTCAAGTGGAGATAGTTCTTGGGAGGGCACGAAGATCACTTCTCCATATCCCTTGACAAAGCCGTTTGAAATGCAACGGAAGGCTGCCTTGAGAGCTTCCGACTCACTCTACTGTTATGATATTCCTGCTTTGTTTGAAGCGGCGGTAGAAAAACAATGGAGTGCTGCTGCCGAAAAGGGTGGCATTGAAGGTGACATTCGTGCCGCTTCTCGCCCACACATGGTAATGTATACCTCCGAACTGGTCGTTGAAAGGAAGAATAAAGACTCACCCAACTGGACAATGCAAGACTATTTGAATGGTGATCTTACTCTTGCACAAACGCAGCGCAGAGCTGGCGCAAACGATGTTGGGATGGTTGCCTGGCTAATGACGCTCAAAACTGTTGAGTATCCCGAGGTAAGTTTCTTTCTTGTGAAACGGATGACATATGATTTCTTCAACCCATCAACTCAATCATAAAATTACCATTTTTGCTTGTGTAGGGTCGTCAAATCGTTCTTATTGCAAATGATATCACTCACAAAGCTGGAAGTTTTGGTACCAGAGAAGATGTCGTGTTCAAGCTTGCGTCTGAATATGCTCGGGAGCATCGACTTCCTCGCCTTTATGTCGCTGCAAACTCTGGAGCAAGAATCGGTCTTGCTGAAAGTGTGAAAAAACTCTTCAAGGTAGCATTCAAAGATGAATCAAAACCAGAGAATGGATTTGAATTTTTATATGTGACAGCGGCTGATTACGAGAGAAAGTTCAGACATAATAACGCCATCATTGTTAAAGAAACTGTCTTGAAGGGAGAAAAGATCTACAAAATCACTGACATTATCGGAGAAGAGACTGATCTTGGTGTCGAGAACCTTAAAGGATCTGGGCTCATTGCAGGAGAAACTAGTGCTGCATATAACGACATTTTCACGTTGACGCTCGTCCTCGGAAGGTAAGAGATGAAATACTGCGGTCCTTATTTTTAATCAATTCAGATTCTAACCTTTTTATATCTTTCAGAACTGTTGGTATCGGTGCATATCTTGTCCGTCTCGGACAAAGAACCATTCAAAAAGTTAATGCTTCTCCGATCATTTTGACAGGTTATCAGGCACTCAACAAACTAATGGGAGTGGATGTTTATGAGACAAATGATCAGCTTGGAGGACCTGGAATTATGTATTCCAATGGTGTTTCTCATTTAACAGCCTCAGATCACTTGAATGCAATTGGATCGGCCATGCAGTGGTTGTCCTTCGTTCCATCTGTCAGAGGAGGATTGCTTCCTATTTCCGATGTTAATGGGATCGATGAAATCGAGCGGAAGGTCAGCTTTAAACCAACTGCTGGCGTTCCTTACGACCCACGCTTCCTCATGACAGGAACTGAAGGCGATGATGGAACCTGGATGAGCGGATTTTTTGATAAAGATAGTTTTGTCGAAACTCTATCGGGTTGGGCTAAGTCCGTTGTTGTTGGTCGAGCGCGTTTGGGTGGTATTCCAATGGGTATAATTGCAACTGAAAACCGAACAGCTGAAGCAATCAAACCCGCTGATCCTGCTGATTTACAGGCAGCAGAAGCAGTCAAGCAAGAAGCTGGTTGTGTATGGTTCCCAAATAGTGCTTACAAGACGGCTCAGGCTATCAATGACTTCAGAACTGAGGACTTGCCCCTCATGATCTTTGCAAACTGGAGAGGATTTAGCGGTGGTCAAAGGGACATGTTTGACGAAGTACTCAAGTATGGTTCTCTTATTGTCGACGGTTTCGTAGCCTATGAGCAGCCAATCTTCGTATTCATTCCACCACATGCTGAAATTCGTGGTGGAGCATGGGTAGTGTTAGACGCTTCTATCAACCCATCGGTAATGGAGATGTACGCCGCTGCAGGCACTGCAAGAGGAGGTGTACTGGAGGCTAACGGTGCAGCTGCTGTTAAATATCGTGAGAAGGACCTTTTGAAGAGTATGCGCAGAATCGATGAAAAACTGATTGGACTGTACAAAAAGTTAGAATCTGCCAGCGCTGATGCAAGTGATGAAATTAGAAAGAGTATTACTGATAGAGAGAAGAGTCTCTTGCCCGTCTATGCTCAAATAGCAGTCCAGTTCTGTGAACTTCATGACACTCCTGGGCGAATGAAGGCAGTTGGCGTTATTGAAAAAGATGTCGAGTGGGAAGACTCTCGCAGTTACTTCTTCTGGAGGTTGAGAAGGAAGCTCGCAGAGTTTGACTTGCGAAAGAAAATTATAGCAGCTGGTGATGTTGGCAGAGGCGTGAAACCAGTGAACGCAGTTGAGGCTAGCTCTATCATCAAGCAATGGTTCCTTGATGACCATGGGCAGACTCTTCAGGCTTGGAAGGACGACAAACAAGTTCTTGCGTGGATGGGACAGAACAACACCAAGCTTGAGGCAAAGGTAGCTGAATTGGCAAAACAATATGTTGCAGAAGAAGTTTTCTTGGCCATGTCCGCAGGAGGTAATACATCTTTGATTGGAACACAAGGTATCGTCGAAGGTATTTCCCGTGCCATGTCCACCATGTCATCGGATCAAAAATTAGCTTTGAAGAGCAGCTTGAAAAATATTTTGGAACTTTAGTTGCAAACAAAACTTTTCTACCCACTACACGTATAATACTAGTTTTAAAAACATATTTAACTCTTGAAATTTTATGGAACAATTTTTAAAGAACTGCTACCTGCTACACGTACTGTGAGTAGTATCAAGACTACTACGTGTAGTAATAGAGGCAGTGCCACCATCACCACCATCACCACCATCACTCTTCGGCTTGCGCTTCTTCTTGCATCTCAGGCTGAAGATTCGATTTATTCAACATGTATGTGTGCCGCCTTTTCCAAATCAGTCAGTAACCGCCTGCCGGAATAATCATCTGATACATATCATGCTGCCATCTCAATTGAAATTGCGTCAAGATGGGGCTCAAAGCAAAAGAAGGATCCATCCGGCATCTGTCTGAACTGAATTGAATTCCAGCATGGCAAACAGTACTGTTACTGTACAGTACAGGAGTGTAGCCCAGGAGAATACATGCGCAGAAAATGAAAAGCGCTCTGTAGAAGTCAGATCAAGGTCTTCACGAAGGAAGGAATTAACAACATCTGGCTCACAGTCTCAATCATTGGTTCAAGCCTTTTATTTTCATAAAGCTGCGCGCGGACGGGTCCTTCCAAACGCTTTCTTCACACAAGTTTTTGTTAACTCGCCATCCTGGTCTACCAACTCGATAGTGATGCTCGATGCAGATAGATGCGGTGATAGAAACTCCTTACTTTATTAGAGTTGACCCAATACCCAATACCCAATACTCGTCCGGGTACGACGGACGTCGGCCACTCGTGCTCCTAACAAATTCAAAATTTGAAACTCAACGCATTTTCAAAACGGAGCTGATCCAACGCAACAAAAATCCATTGGGAAAGATGGATAGGGCTTATGTATTTTGAAATGTCATTGTCATTTTATATATTTGTTTCGAGCGTTGGATCCTTTTTTTGTCCTAACGCACCATTTTTTCCGCATTTCTTTTTACACCCATTTTGGGCACCTCATCTCAATAACTCACAATTTCCACTTGATCATCTCAAATATCTTTGCTTGTACTTCTACATCACTTTTACAATAACAAAATGCAGACCTTCAACATCATTACCCTCATCTTCGTTCTCTTCGCACTTGCTTCAGCTGATCAAAGTAATGTCAGAAGACAATTGAAGGCAACCAAGGATCCTGCTGCTACCAATGCACCAAAGGCAACCAAGGACCCTGCTGCTACCAAGGCACCCAAGGCACCCAAGGCACCCAAGAACCCCTCTTCCACCAAGGCACCCAAGTCATCCAAGTCACCCTCTTCCACCAAGGCACCCAAGTCTTCCAAGGCCCCCAAGGCACCCAAGGCAACCAAGGCACCCAAGGCAACCAAGGCACCAAAGGCAACCAAGGCACCCAAGGCAACTGCTACTTCGACCAAAGCTCCAACCGTTGCTGCCTCTCCTCCTACCAGTGGAGCAATTGGAATGAAATCATCATTCTCAATCGCTTCGGCTCTCGCAGCTCTTTTATGGTTGGTTTAAGTTGATGAGCATTGATTAACCACCCGCTCCCAATATATGTGAAAGAAATGTTTTGTTGACTCAAGTAAATCGAATAAGTGTTCCCCAGTGTATTAGCATTAAATTAAAAGTAAAAATTTGATGCTTCTTTATGACTTCATCTCTTCTCATTGTAATAATTTTGCGAGGATATATTGTGTAATTTGAAATTAGTCGCGAAAACATTGTAGGATGCAATGGGTGCCTATAATCGGAGCACAAACAATATGTTTTCACTCTTTCCGATCAGATGGTTTGTGACGAGCCTATGAACTTTCTATTGCGATAAGCTCTCTTTCACAATTCACTATTATCCATCGTACAACTGAAAGAATGTAGGCGCATACATCAAATGCGTTGCCAGACGGAGCCCATTAGAGTCTTTGATGATTTTCTTCAATTTTGAACTGAATAATACGGATCTCAATCTCGGTTGATTCAAGTGGAAAAATAAATAAGTTAGAATTATGCATTACGTGTTACAAGGAAGTTTGTTCGAAGGAAAGATGATGTCATCATAACGAAATTCAAATCTCGCTATAGCTACGAGGTGTACCAGTAAATGTTATTCCTACGTGTACTGGTAATCCCTCTACGTGTAGAGAATAAATTCAAGAAGAATCAATTATTCCTTATAATTTTATTATTAATTCATTTGCTTTCAAAAGCTCACATATAAATACACATCACTAGGCAGTCAGTCGCATATTGATAATGGAAATGTTCCATACGCACAACTGCTGCATCTTCATCAAACGAGAATCGTTTACATTGCAAACCAAACGAGTGCAGATACGACTGATGCAATTGCCGAAGACACTTCCAGACTCCCGACTCCACTTGCAGGTGGAGGAGGAGTAGCAGTTGGAGTTGGGGCCTTGGTTGATGCCGTGGGTGCCTTTGTTGCCTTTGTTGCCGCGGGTGCCTTTGTTGCCTTGGGTGCCTTGGGTGCTTTAGTGGAAGAGGGTGACTTGGATGACTTGGGTGCCTTGGTGGACGATGGGTCCTTGGTTGCCTTGGGTGCCTTGGTGGATGAGGGGTCCTTGGTTGCCTTGGGTGCCTTGGTAGCAGCAGGGTCCTTGGTTGCCTTTGGTGCATTGGTAGCAGCAGGATCCTTGGTTGCCTTCAATTGTCTTCTTCTAACGACAGGTTGTTCTTCCGCGACGGCAGCAGCAATGAGTGCAAAGAGGAGAGTAATAATAGTAGCAGACTTCATTTTTGTTCTTTTTCGAATTTGTTTTCAAAGATGTTTTGATGTTTTGGTCAATTTGTGTTTTATGATGGAAAGAAAGTGCGAGAGCAAACTGAACCTGGCAAAAAATGGCAGTTTTTAATTCCTACAGGCTTTTTACCCATCCGTTGCGTTTAAGCCCCATTCCTCAAAAGTCCCCGTTGAGCGTTGGTATGCGTTGGATCGGATTCAAAAATTTCCCTACAACGCCTCGCGCTTGAAACTAACTGTCACGAAGCAAAATTTAAAAACATTAAAAATTCCACCCGAATGAACGGAGGACGGATTCTTTAACGGATATTGCTCAGATTTTTCCTTCCAATGAGCAGCACAAATTGAAAATATATAGGTACCGGTACACGTACATGAATTCTTGCCATGGATGATTTAGCTCAGTCACCTTCGGATCATTCAATTCATTCATTGGAAAGTTCTATATCCTGCATTGCTGGTACGCCCCCCCCCACTAAAAGTGTTTACGATTCCCATCAATCAGCAGTTCAACAGTGCGATGGCCCAGATCCAACGCAAGATTGCCATAGTCCATACGGAATGTATGATACACTTCAGGAATCCTTTTCGTCAGGTGCAGGCACTGCAAACACAACTAATACGAAAGAAATGTACGAAAGATTTGCGGCGAACGTGCGGCAGACAGTATCAAACGCCTCATCCTCTACAGATTCATATGGCGAGGCGGAGCTAAGTTACGAAACTTCGCACTACTCATTTCAGGACGAAGATGATGCTGAAGAATATGGTATCTGTTTCTGCTCCCCTTTGCAAATGTTTGTGTCAGATAATGAAAGCAGACAAGATGACGCACACAGTGAAACTCGCAAGAAAGATAAACGTCACCGGGATCAAAGATCAAAGAAACGACGAAACAAATCAGGTACAGAATCCAGTGACGACAAAGAGCTCAAGAAAGCAAAACTGAAAAAGAAGCTGGCCAGTATGGATCCTAAAGCGCGGAATAAGTTCAAGAAGAAGTTGGTTCAGAGGAAACGAGAAAGTGACAGAAGAAAGCATGGAGGTACCAACATTAGTAAGGACTTGAGAGACAAGCAAAATGAACACGTGAGGAAGCAGCAGAAGAAGAAGGAACGAAAGCAGCGTGAAAAGAATAGATAATAGGATTTAGAAACAGAGAACCCCCCAATAGATCCATTTAAAGTCTGAGATGCAATCATGTGGTGATCTATAAATGTGCTCTCACTGAACATGGTCAACACATGAATCATGAACGGACAATGTTGATGTGTATAATTATTTACTAATTTTGACACACATCATTTTTATTTATTTATTTTAAAAACATAATAAAACATGGATTAAAATATCGTGTTACGTGTAGTGTACGGTGTGTACCTTTTCCTCGCATACAATGCTCGCATGTACCAAGCTAGTAGTAGTAGTAGCAACAAGGCGCAGGTATAAAAAGGCAAAGAAGTGCACATTGTACAGGAGTTGCAGTGACCACACGTTATATTGAGTACAGTACATACATCATGCAATAAGCTTCCTTTGAAAAGAGATGATCGATGGCTCAATAAATAATTCGATAATATTTTGTGAAAGGGGACAAATAATAATCCGTCAGTCATTCATCCCCCCTTTTCAACTTTGGAAGACCTTACTGCGCACATACGCGCCCACAAGTGATAGCAAGCAGTCAAATCAAGAAGCAAGCTAGCTAGCATAGCAGTGAACAAGCAAAGCACACACACAACACGAAACACAAATCAACCACCGTCCGTCGCAACTCCGTCGCACCAACAAACAACCACTAAAAGACATCGGAATGAATGCATAAAAATAAACCATGGGTCTATCAACCGCTGAAAGAAATAAACGCAAACGAGAAAGAAAGAAACGCGCAAAAGAAGAGGAGCGAAAGCGCTTAGAACTAGAAAAGGAGTTGGCAGAAACTGAAACGGCAACAGAGGATGTGGATGTGGAGATTGAATATGTCGCGGAACCCTTATCTTCGTTCTCGGAGACTGACATTGGCATTGACATTGGTCGTTCCAGTGAGTTGAAGGTTGAGAATGATGCTGATGCTGATGCTGATAATGGAAATGGTACGGGGACAGGAGGAGAACCTCAAGACAATGATATCGCAGCTGTCCTCCGTCGCTTCCATGCTCGTGCATCTTCAGCCCTCGTATCCGATGACGATGAGAAGGAAACCGGTAAGGACGGTAAGGACGGCAAGGATGCTGATGTAGAAACTGGTGCAGACGAGGACGAAGATGAGGATGACATCGACTCGATGCTATCCAATAGAAAATTGCGGGAAATCAACAGGCCCACTGTCGCTGCATTGAAGAATAGAGTGGAGAGAGCTGACTTGGTCGAAGCGCATGATGTGACTAGTAGAGATCCAGACTTTTTGCTGTTTCTCAAGGCGGTGCCGTCTACTGTTCCGGTGCCCCGGCACTGGGGAAGGAAAAGAAAATACCTGCAAGGGAAGGTGCGTCTTGAAATTGTTTTTTTTAATTTGACTGGCGTTGGTGCATTTTTGTATGTCATCTGTCATCCTAGCATTAGCATTCATCCAACGCTTTTAATCTCGCTCTCTCTCTTTTTACCAATCCATGATATTAATATAGCGAGGAATAGAGAAAGTACCTTTCCAACTACCAGACTTTATTGTAAAAACTGGAATATCAGAAGTACGAAGCGCCATCGACGACGACGAAGGAGGAATGAAAGCCAAACGAAAAAATCGCAACCGCGTCGCTCCAAAAATGGGCGCTTTAGACGTGGACTATCGCACACTGCACGATGCATTTTTCAAACACCAAAATAAAGCCACCATTCAAGAAAAACTCACTAAATTCGGAGATTTGTATTACGAAGGCAAAGAATTCGAAACGCAAAAATCGAGCAATGTGAATGTGGATGGTCCGATGAGTGAACGTCTTCGTGATGCCTTGGGTATGACGAATGAAAATAGCCCTCCGACGTGGTTGATTAATATGCAAAGATACGGACCACCGCCTTCGTATCCCAACCTGAAGATCCCGGGATTGAATGCACCACTTCCCGTCGGAAGTTCGTATGGATACCATTTGAACGGATGGGGAAAACCTCCTGTGGACAATTTCGGCCGTCCTCTGTTCGGGGGAAACCCATTTGATCCTCCTGGCAACAGTGGGGTTTCATCAACCGCTAATTGGGATTTCGACGCTGCATCTGGTGCAATAGTGACAAGTGATGGAAAGACGGTTGCAAAGAAAGAATGGGGTGCACTGCCAATGGGTATTGAGGCTGACGAGGAAGATGAGGAATCTTCAGAAGAAGAATCGTCTGATGAAGAATCTAGTGACGATGAAATGATGGAATCTGAAGAGGAAGAAGGAGAAGAGAAAGAATCCTCTACAGAAGCTGATAAAATGGACGGAGCTGGTCCAGACACAGATGGGATGGGCAGTGTTGTACCAGGATCTGCTTTCGATTTACGCAAACAGGGTGGGGATGAAACGCCGACACCAAAACAATTGTATACAATTTTGCATCAAACGGCTGCTGATAAGGACAAACAATCTGGCGCAGTTTTTGCTTCTGATGTAGCGTATATGGTTCCTGGTGCAGAAGTGCCAGATGGTGCACGAAGTGTCTTGTCTAAAACTCCACTGAACGCAACCGACTCGGAAAAGAGGAAGAGAAAATTGGATGAAGATGACGAGGACGATGATTTGGGCAAGAAATTTAAGTTCTAAATGTTCCGCCACCGACCACTGGACAAAGTGTACCGCTGGTGCCTTAGAAATGATAATGCATTCTAACATTGAAAGATATTCTTACTCCCTAATACAAGCATACATGCTGATAGATGTGGATTTTACAGCTGCATGTTCTCGGTCAGGTAGGCTCCTAAATTTATTTGTAGTTTCTTTACGGGCTGATTGATTTTCATTCGTGAACCCTGCTTCCTCTGTCCCTTTTCCGGTCTACTGTAGGAAAATAAAACTTTTCCGCCCTCGGGGGTAGGAAAGGGTTAATCGATCATCAATACAACCCACCATCATCTTCCAACCCCAATCCACCATCCACCATCATCGCTTTCGACCGACAGAATGGAGGGAGTACGAATGGATTATTCAATCATGACAATCGCATCAATCATGACAATCATCGCCACGACCAACCCAACCATTTCATTTCCATTCATTCCACACCAACCATCACTCATCACTCATCACTCATCACTCATCACTCATCACTCATCACTCATCACTCATCACTCATCACTCATCACTCATCACTCATC
>Ga0209712_10002323_pt1 | contig 15702 bp, 10 predicted proteins | sample ArcOceMetagenome_FD_187443 | JGI IMG/M metagenome (GOLD analysis project Ga0209712, IMG submission 187443) | Marine eukaryotic phytoplankton communities from Arctic Ocean - Arctic Ocean - Greenland ARC118M Metagenome (SPAdes) (version 2) | ecosystem: Environmental > Aquatic > Marine > Oceanic...
TATCGCCCCTGTAGGACATTTAGAAACACACTCCATATCTTTTGTACAAGTCAGAGCTTGAATAGGATCAATAGTCGTGTCACCTTTTTCATTTGTAGTCCAAATATTATGAGGACAAACGTTTACGCAGTTTTGGCAAGATGCACAGATGGCCGTATCTAGAATAATACGCCCATTTGGAATCTCAACCTCTTCCATAATATCTTTACCACGTTTGATATTCTCTTCTTTAGGTACATCTTTAATGATTTCTACACGAATACTATTTGAAGTTCCTTGCTTAAAGAACTTACCGTCACCGTGAGTAATTACTACTTTATCTCCATTATGAACAAGTTCTTGTTTTTTTAGTTGGTCAATCATTTGCTCTTGCAAAGTTGATAGGTCTTCTTCAGTTTCATTAAAGTAGTAAGGATTTATTCCCCAGTAAAGAGACATCTTTCTCATTACTTCAAGTGAGTTCGTAACCCCTAAAACTCTCATTTTAGATCTAAAACGGCTCATCTTTAAACATGAGTTACCGGATTGTGTTACTGATAAGATCCATTTTGCATCAGTTTTTTCAGCAATGATTGAAGCTGCAATTTGTACTGAACTAGAAACAGAGTTTAACTTCATATGGCGAAGATAAGGTCTCTCACTTGGAGATTTCTCAGCTTCTTCAATAATATCACTCATCATTTTTACTGATTCTACAGGATATTTACCACCAGCTGTTTCTCCACTAAGCATAACGGCATCCGTTCCATCCCAAACAGCATTGGCAACATCATTTGCTTCTGCTCTAGTGGGTCTTGGATTCGCAGTCATACTCTCAAGCATCTGAGTTGCAGTAATAACTGGAGTTCCAACAAAGTTACATTTTTTAATAATATCTTTTTGTATCGCTGGAACTAGATGATTTCCAACTTCAACCCCCATGTCTCCACGAGCAATCATAATACAGTCAGTAACTTTAATTATCTCATCAATATTTTCTACTGCTTCTGGCTTTTCAATTTTTGCAATGATTGGAGTATTTTTTCTATACTTATGCAAAAGGTACTTAACCTCTAAGATACACTCTTTAGTTCTAACAAAACTTAATGCCACATAATCAACATCGTGCTTTAGCCCAAAAACTAAATCCTTTCTATCTTTTTCAGTAAAACTTGGTGCTGATATATTTACGTTTGGAAGATTAATTCCTTTATTAGACTTTAATTCTCCGCCTGTAATAATTTTAATTTTTAAAACATCTCGGTCTTTTTCGTAAGCTTGCGCTTCCATTAAACCATCATCAAAAAGAATTATGGCACCAGCGTGAGCATCTGTTACTAGATCTTTATAAACGGTAGGAATAAAACAATCTTTGTATTCAGGGTATTTGTCTTGAACATGGCTTGGCCCAATGACCCACTCTTGATTTTCTTCTAGGATTAAATTTTTTGCTAGCTTATCGACACGAATTTTAGGTCCTTGAAGATCACAAAGGATAGCGACTTCATAGCCTGTATTTTTACTTGCAGTACGAATATTTTTAATAACTTCAGCATGCCCCTCGTGTGTTCCATGACTCATGTTTAAACGAGACACGTTCATTCCTGCCATAATTAATTTTTCTAGCATCTCTATAGAATTAGAACTTGGACCAATTGTAGCAACAATCTTTGCGCGGCGACTCATAAGAAGCACTCCTATAATGTTAAGTGAGTGAACAACTTAGCTTACGTTAAAATATGTGGCAAGTTTGTTTTGTATTGAGAGATTTAGCTCATACTCATTTGAGAGTATTTTTCCATTTCTTTGATTTTTTGTCGGTTAACTTCTTGTAATTTCTCCATTCTACTTTCATATTGAGAAATTAATCTTTCACGCTCTGTGTCTGAAGAAAGAGTTAATCTAACCTGTTCCCTATCAAAGAACTTTTTATTTGTATCTATAATACCTTGATACTTTGTTTGCTGATCTTTTATTTTCTTTTCATATTTGAAAGTCGTATCATTTAACTTTCCACTATTTAGTAATGATTGTTCATTAAGTTTACGATCAAAGTTCTTTTTGGCCAATCTCATTCCATCAGATAGTTGTTTTTCTCGCGACTTTCCAGCTTCTTTTTCTAATTGAATTTCGTTCTCAGAAGTTGACTTAAAAGCTCTTTGTTGTCTTTGTATTTCATCTTCTGTTTTTTGAACTATATCTTTAATTTGATTTTCATAATTCTGCTGTATTTGCATGTTTTTATTTTCAAGACTACTAACTTTTTGCTCAAGGCCAATAGTTATTTTATCAATTTTCATTTCACTCTGCTTTCTTAAAAAAGAAGCATTATCAGAGTTCTCTTCATGTAATCTTTTTTGTAGAGTACGTTTTTCAGCATTCATTTCACTTCTTGCCGTAGAAAAATTCTCTTGAGAACTACTTACAGCTTTCTCCATGCTTTTAGCATAGTTTTCTTTCAAATTATTGATTGCATTCTTAGATTTCATATTATTATTAATTATTTTAGATTCATTAACTTGATCTTTATATTGGAGAGACAATGCGTGATCATGCTGTTGCTCTGCTCTATAATTTCTTTCTTTTATTCTCTCACTACTATTTACTTCTGTCATACCTCGTTTTAATCTTTCTATATTATCAGCATTATCCAACTTAAGGTCTTTATAATTATCTTGAAAAGTTTCTGTCGCTTGAGACTGTCTTCTTTCATTTTCTTCTTGAAGGCCTACTCTTTCATCTAGAATAGTATTAATTCTTCTCTCAATGGCTACTTTCTCTATTGCACTTTGTTTATCTATAATTTCCGCATTTATACTTCCCGCACCCATACCTTGAGACTTATGCTTTATTTCGCCTTCTCTAAGTGATCTATTATATCTCTTTTCTTGTTGAGTAAATCTGTCGCTAAAACCTTGATTTTGCTTTTTTATCTCTATTTGTTGGGAATCACTTAGTCTATTAGATTCATCATTCATATGGTTTTGAAGTAAACGTACTTTATCAGTAGTCGATTCAGTTAAACTCTTAAAATTAGCTTTGGCTCTTGCTCTATTAGAAATATTTTCTTCTTGTTGGTTTTCACGAATTTTAGTCACGTCTTTAAGGACTCTATCTTTTAATAGATTCCTTTTTTCGATTTCTTGTTTTTGCAGAACATTGATATCTTTTTCGTGGTTTGCTATCAGTTGTTTTTTCTCTGATTGCATTTTCTCATTAACTTCTTTATTGTCACCAATTGCATTTTCTTGATACGCTTTAAGATTATTATCAGCATTTTTTCTAAGTTCACCAACTCTTTTATCATAGTTCGCCGAGAGTGAATTTTGAATTGTACTATTACTTTCTAATTCTTCATCTTGGTTTCGTTTGAAATTTGTTTTTAATTGCGAAAATCTTGAGTTAAAATCTTTTAGGTTTGTTCTTCTCTCATCATGAAAATCATCTTCATTACTAATAATAGCTTTTTCATAAGCTTGATTTTTACTGAGGAGCCCCTCTTTTTGAGCCGTATCAAGCTTGTCATATCTATCGTTAAAGTTTTTTTCTAATTGATGTTTTTGTTTTAAGTGTGAAGTTTCTTGAGATTTAGTTTTATGGTCGAATGAGGCCTTCATCGTTTCTAGATGTTCTTTATTTCCTCTATTATTATCCTTGATATTCTTTTGGTAAATCTCTTTTTCTCTATCAAATTTCCTAGTATAATCGACACCGTTCATGTGAATCCTTCACTATCACTACTTTTTTACACGGAACATCCATGGTCTTTAAATATTGTAACATTTTAACGGATTTGATGATTCGGGGTAAATATTTCACCTTTTACCCCGTATATGACTTTAAATAGGTCTTTTTTGGCTTCTTTAATCGACTATTTTAATTCAGCGTCGATAATTTCTGAGAATACACTTATTGGTTGAGCACCTTGTATTTGTTGACCGTTAACAAAGAAAGTTGGAGTTGATTTAACACCTATTGCTTGTCCCTCTTTAATATCTGATTCAACTTTAGCTAAATACTTTTTAGAATCTAGACAAGCATCAAACTTCTTCGATTCTACACCAATCTTTTTCGCAGTTGCTTTTAAAGCCTCTACAGATAGTTTTGACTGGTCTGCAAACATTGCATCGTGAAGTTTCCAGAAGTATTCAGTCTTTTGCTCATTAGCACATAATGAAGCAATAGATGCTGTTTTAGCCTGAGAATGGAATGGCAAAGGATACTGCTTAAAAGCAATTTTAATTTTTTTACCATATTTCTTTTTTAAGTCTTTTAGGATTGTTGCTGCTTTTGAACAAAATGGGCATTGAAAGTCAGAAAATTCAATAACTTCTACTTTTGCATTTGTTCCACCAAAGAATGGAGCATCACCAATTTTTACATCGTAAGTTGGTCTTCTTGGTTGCTCAAAAAAGACATTGATAGGAGTCTTAGATGTTTTTGAAGCAAGCCACTTATCAAGAGCACCTTTTTTCTTTTCTACCATCAGGTATTGCTTAATTCTTTCTTTAATTTGAGGGTTAATTTGTGCTTTTGGAATATTCTTTTCTTTAATAAATCTTGTAATTTCTCCATCGGTAATTTTGATCTTACTAACTATAAACTTATCCATATACTCGTCATTAGAAAGACCTTTTTTCTTAGGATCTTTTGCCATAAGTTTTTCTAAAACCAATGAATTTAATTTATTAAATTTTAAATCAAATTTCTTTTTATCAATATCATAAAGGTCTGATTCTAAACCAGCTAGTAGCTCTTTTTCAGTGATAGTGATATCACCAATTTTAGCAGCAACACCATCACCTACAGGCGCTTTATAAGAGTAGCTAGGCTTTGTATTTCCCTTAGAACAAGACATTGCAAAGATGGCCGACAGGCAAACTAGTGCAGCAAGTTTAAACTTTAAATTCATAACGATTCCTTTCATTAACATTTTTTTTAATTTGAATTAACAAGATAATACTATAATGCTTTAAAAAGGGGAATAGCTGTATTTAAGACAGTGTTTTTAATTGACTAATAAACTCTTGATATGTTGCAGAATTTGACTCTAACTCTTTGTGCTTACCGATAGATTCTATTTGCCCTTTATCCATAACAATTATTTGGTTTGCATTAACTATCGTTTCGATTCTATGGGCCACAATAATTGTTAATGATTTCTTTTGAATAAGTAATACTAGCTTTCTTAATGCTTCCTCTAACTCAGAGTCTAGACCAGACGAAATCTCATCAAATAAAACAATTGGCTTCGTTAAAAAACAAGATCTAAGAGCTGAAAGAAGTTGTTTTTGCCCAAGAGATAGATCTTTTGGGTTAATAAGTGAAGTTGGAGTTATTCCCCAACGGCCTAGATATGGAATTTCTATGACAACATTATTCCAAAAATTTTCAAATTCTGTAGACTCCAATTCATTAGACATCGTAATATTAAATTGTAATGTCTCTGAAAAAACATGAGAATCTTGGCTCACAATACTAACTTGTCTTTTATAAGAATCAATATTCTCTACGTGACCGAGAGAGAAGTTAATCTCTTCATTATTATCACCAATTAATTTAATTAATGAATCTTTAGCTAAAATATCTGTTGATAAAATCTTGAGTAGAGTTGATTTTCCACTTCCTGATAAGCCTACGATTCCAATTAACTCACCTGCACCTGCTTTGAAATGAATATTATCTAAAGAAAAGTTAGTTTCTTTAATTTCATTTCTATTCTCAGGATAAGAGAAATGACTGATATTAATTTCTAATGTCTTCATTTGAATAGATTTTAAATCGTCGTCAAATTTTACAGTAGGAAGATTTTGAATATCGACATTAAATTCTTGAATTCGAATAAGTCCAGTTTTAGCTCTTTGAATACTTGAAATTTTAGAAGCAACTTCTTTTATAGGTGAGATAGATCGTTGAATTAAGTCTATGATTGCACCAAGAACTGCCATTTCGGTAATATTTGAATAAGGAAATATTAATACAAGTATTACTAATAAAAGTGGGAATAGTGACTCTGCAATTGCGAAGTATCCAGCATCCCAAACGTTTGCTTTTAATTGTTTTTTTAGAAAATCTTCAAAGACATCATAAGATTTATTAGAGGCATAATTTCTATTTGGAGTATAATAGGTAAATCTAAATCCAGAAGTTATATTTGCAACGACTCTGGACATATGCCCCATAGATTTTCTAACGGCCATATAAACCACACCCATTTTTTTACTTCCAATAACCAAAAAAATACAGGCTATAACCTCTGCCACTATTAATGTAATACCACTTGTTGTATTTAACGAAATAAAACTAACAAGACATGAAAGAATATAAGTAAAGTCGATAAAGATCTTAAAGCTTCCAGAACCAACCATTTCAATAACAGCTTCTGTATCACTTAAAATTCTAGCTAAAACCTCTCCAAGAGGATATTTAGTATCTCCAAACTTACCAATTCCTACAGACTCATAACTTCGAATCCAATTTGAATAACTTTTTGATCTAATATGTTGAAGGGCCAACTGAACATAACGAGAGAGACTTATTTGATAAATAATTTGAACAAAATATTCAAATATAAAAAGAATTCCTATGTTTTTGAGTGCAGGAACAAAGTCAGTATCACTATCGTAACTTGAGTACAGATCACTTATTAGTACAGGAGTTAAATAACCAAGGTAGGCAGCCCCAGCTAAAGCAAGTACAATTAAAAAGATTAATTTCCTCTGATCTTTTAGATATAAATAACTAGACCAGCTGTTTTCTGAAGTACTCACTTACTTTATTATCCTCACTAAATATTGTTTTTGTCTCACCCATATAGGGAGTTTCATTTTCTTTATCTACAAATATTAACCAATCACAGCTTCTAACAGTTGAAACTCTATGGCTTGTACAAATAAAGGTTTTATTTTTCAAGAAATCTAGAGATTTTATTTTCTCTAAAATTTGTTTTTCTAATATTAGATCTACACTTGAAAAAGGGTCATCCCAAAGGATGAACTCAACATCAGACACAAGACTTCTTATTAGAGCGACTCTTTTTACTTGTCCTCCAGAGAGTTTTTTTCCATTCTCTCCAACTTCCATCTCTAAAACTTTCTCTACAGATTCATCGAGTTGATCTAGAGCAAACATATCTATACACTCTCGAACAAACTGACTCTTCTCTTTCGTCTCAGTAAGTCCCAAGAAAATATTATTCTTAACAGTATCATTATATAAAAAAGGTTCTTGCTGAATAAAACTAAAAGTTATCTTTTTCTTTTTTAGAAAGTCAGAATAGTGCTCTAATATATATGATTTACCAATACCTGTATCACCCACAACGACATTCCAAGACTGAGCTTTAAACTTAGGAGTTAGTTCATTATCCCAAAATTTAATTTTTGGCTCAAAAGTGTCTTCTCCAAAAGCTTTCGTTTCTGGCTCAATATCAAGCTTATCTAGAAGCTTCTTAATTCTTCCCCATGACGCAAAACCTTGACTGGTAACAACTCCAATCCATGACAATAACATCAAAGGCTCTAGTACTAAGTAAAGAAAACCAGAGAAGAAGATTAAGGCTGTGCCTGGCATCCCTGATTGCTTTACAATAAGTGCCCCCCAAATAAGAGAGGCTCCTACTCCAATTTTGATTAATGGAAATGATATATTCTTACTTGCTGTAAACTTAAAGAAATTCCAAAGCTCATCGTCTGAGTGTTTTTGAAATAGCTTAAAGAATGATTTTTCTGCATGAAAGTTCTTAATCGTTTTCTTAGCATCGTAAGATTCTATTAAAAAATTTTGAACTTCACCAGCTAGCTCCATCCCCTCAACCATTACTGGCTGCATGAAATATATAATTGTTGTAAAAAGAACAATACAAGCAAGCATTGGTGAAAATGCCATCAGAAGATCAGGATTGAAATCATTAATTTTTGGTATAAAAATCGTGGCCGCAATAATGATATTTCCAAGCTGAAGTAGAGCAAAGCCTACAAAGCCTCTAATACGATTTAAATCATTAAAGATTGTCTGAAATAGCTGTCCATCATTAAAATCTTTATACGTTTGTGGGTTGGCTTCTTCAATCCTCGTAATTAACTCTAGCCTTAGTTTTTTTTGTTGAATTCGAGCAGGATAAAAAAACAGTAATCTAGACAGTGTTCTAAAAATCAAAATACCTAACGCGAGTAATATAAAGTCTGATATTGATACTTTTTCTAAATTACCATCTGTAACCATATCCCCAAGTTGTTTGGCCATAAGGGGAATTTCACTTTGAAAATCATGTAAAAGAAACAGACTAACGGTTGCACCAAGGTAATAATACCAAAATTCGAATGTATGCGCGATAAGCCATGGAACAAAGCGTCTATTTAATCTGTACTGCATAGTATATTTTATCACTATTAATTGACTACTTGAAGATAAATATCGTAAATTGTAAGATGATTTGTTAGATAAATATTATGCGGCTTTAGCTCAGCGGGAGAGCGCTGTCCTGACCCGACAGATGTCACAAGTTCAATCCTTGTAAGCCGCACCATCTAATTAAATTAAGGATAAAAAATGAAAAATATTTCTATGTTATTTCATTGGCCATCAAGAAAAAGTATGCTGAACAGTTAAAATATAATCTAAACCATATGTAATATTTTCAATTACCTCCTTTCAAATTTAAAAAGCGATATACTTTCTTCATTAATTCACCCCTTGGAGAACTTATGAAGATGTTAACATCAATGTTTTTACTAGTTGGAATTACTTCCACTAGTTACGCAAACTGTATCCGTGCCTATGAAGACGCTGCCTTTAAAAGAGAAATAAGAAATGAAATTTTTGTAGTTACTGGAGTTGTGGCTTTAGCAGTTACAGCGGCCATACTTACCTCTGACACAGATAATAATAACTCATCTAATAATAGATCAAGCCAAGAAAGAAACAGAAGAGAAAGAATTAGAAACCAAAATAGAAATATGCACAGCTATCATGGAAGACATCATAGAACGACTCATGTTCGCCAGCACTACTATGTAAATCACTCTTACTATTCTCATGAAGCGTATGGCCATAAGAGATACCACCACCACTACCACCAAAGTTATGGTTATTACTATGTAAGTGACGCTCCATCAGACCAGAGATGGTTAGGAGATAATAACTTCGATAGAGTATTGGCCTCATACAATGATGCAACTGTTGCATTTAATAACGACGTAACTACAACAAGTTCAAGCTACTTAAATAGACTTAATGAACTTGTGGCCAAAAGAGTTGTAAAACTAGCCAGACGTGCTGGATTGAAACATAAGGTTAAGGACATAAAGTCAGCAAAGACTCTAATAAGTGTAGAAGATAGAGCTGTTGTTCGTGATCAACTAATTGCTGGAATGGAAGACACAAGTGATAATGGTTTTTGCTCAGAAGGTAAAAGGGATAATGGAGCTCTTAAGAGAGTTAAGGTCATCGAAAGATTAGCACAAGCAGTATTAGCAACAAAATAAGTCATAGATTTAAAGTAGTGTCCTATCATCAGGGCGCTACCCTGTTTCTCGCCTCATATTTATGACATATAAAATATTCATCTCAACAATAATTCTCCCAAAGAGATAACATACAAATATATAATATTTCTATAATTATTTAATCCTTACCCCGGAGAAAAAATGTTTAGAAAAACACTAATGGTCTCGGCTGTACTTATTTCAGGAATCAGTTCAAGTTATGCAAACTGTATCAAGGACATCTGTGTAAATAACACAATAATTGATGACTATGACTATATCGGAACTGTTGTATCAGTTGATAAATCAAAAAACGAAGTAAACTATAAACGCTCTGGTTATACAGCAATAAAAACAACATCTCCATATACTCTCTCACCAAAGATAAATAGTGAACGATTTCCTATTCAAAAAGAAATCATTGATAATTACAACTACCTTGGAAAGGTTTTAATCGTATTCAAAGATGGTAGAATTCAATATAAAAGAGATGCTTATTCAGAAAAAAAGATCATCAAAAAAGTAAACTTAACTCCAAAGGTTAGTAATCTAGGTTCACTTCTCCCAAATACTAAAGTAATTGATAATTATGATTACCTTGGAGTTGTTAAAGCTCTCTTTGAAGATGGAAGAGTACAATATATTAGAAACGGTTATTCTGGAAAAAAAATTATAAACCAAGAAAGTCTGACTTTAGAAGTTGAAAAAATTGGTAATCTTTCCAAAGGTAAAATAATAATAGATTCATATGACTATATAGGAAAGGTAAATAGTTTGTATAAAGATGGAAGGATTCAATACACAAGGAATGGTTATTCTGGAAAAAAGATTACAAAAGGTACTCAACTAAAGATCAAAATTGAAAAGTTAAATGGATTAGCTGCAGGATTCAGAGTAATAGATGATTATGACTATATTGGAATAATTCTAAACATCTTTGAAGATGGAAGAATTCAATACACAAGGAATGGATATTCTGGAAGAAAAATAACAAAAAGCCTTGTAAAAGAGCTAGAGGTCTTACCCTCTGGATTAAAGAAGAATATAGTAGTTCTAGATGATTATGATTATGTGAGTACAATAAACTATGTTTTTGCAGATGGTAGAGCTCAATATAGAAGAGATGGATATTCTGGTAACAAGATATCCAAAAATTTCTCAAAAGAAGTAGAGGTTTCTGATCTATACAATAAACAAGAAGACTATGCTTCAGGTTTATCTTTTGGAAAAGCTATTAAGTTCTTTCAAAATGGAAAAATACAAATGGAGTCTAATCATGGAAAAAAAGTTGTATCTACTATGTTCCCTGAAGCTGATTCAGTAAGAGATTTAGTTGTTGGAGATGAGATTATAATCCCAAGTGAAAAATCATTTACAATTGAAAGATTATTTTCAAACTCAACAGCCCAAATAACAATCCAGAGAAAGAACCGTTTCGGAGAGAGTATTAATAAAGTAGAGCTTACAAAAATAATGGATTTATCTTCAAATGAAAGGACTCTCAATCAGAAACTAAATCAGTGGGTACAAAATATAAGTTACAATTTAAAAACAAGTGATGAACAAAGTAATCAGAATCTATATTTATTAAATAATATTAATAATAATTCTTTGGATGTAAAAGATTACTTAGAGCTCAAGATTCTTTTGGTTAATTATCTCGAAAAGAATATAAGGAAATTAAACTTATCAAAGCAAGAGATTAAAGATGTATTGTCTTTTTTAGAAAATACTCAACTGAGTACTAAACCAGCAGATAATACATCAGCAGTTATTGATAACTCACAAATGACTACATACCAAGTTGTTCTAAATAAAAAGAAACTCGCGAATTCAGTAACAAGTATCTTAGACGAGCTAGATCTTAACTATACATTAGTATCTGAGTCAGAAGTTGTAGATAACTCCCCTATAATTCGATTAAGCTTTAAGAAGATTTTTGGAAATAGAACTTGTAATCTTAATGTTCAGGCCAATAACACATCAATTACAAAAGTTATAAAAAAAAATAGATCTGGTGTACTGGTAGAATGTCTAGATCAACTTAGAGAAATACTAACTGTTGAATAAAAAGAGAAAACGAGTAGTACCTCACTTTGGGTACTACTTCCCTCTTGGCTTCTTAAACAATCGTGTTTAAAATAGAGGAATGAAAAATCTATTACTAATATTCATACTTTTATCGACTTCCCTCTCATTTGCAGTAACAGATTATATCTGGATCCAAAAAGAGAGAAAACCGAGAACGGGAACTTGTTATGAGGTTGATGCCAGCTCTACTGGTCAGAAATATCAAGTAAAAACACAACCTAAAAACTGTAGACCTGATAAATCCTCATATATGTTTTATAGAGATACCGGAAGGTGCTATGAGATAGATGATAAATCTAATGGGAAATCTTATTCAAAAAAAGTAAACATCAAGAAATGTAAAACGAAAAAAACCAAAATCACATTTATAGATATTAATGGGAAGTCTAATTGCTATGAAATTGATATCCCATCTGAAGGCCGAAACTACTACCGAAAACTTAAAGAAAAAAACTGCCCAAAGAAGCTGGGAGCAAATTACCTTTGGAAGCCAAAGTCGTTTTTTTCTGGTGAATGTTATAGAGAGGAGAAGACAGCGACAGGTTTAGTGAACGTAAAAACGAAAGATATTGATTGTAGACCTTCTGATCCCATATTTAAAATGTTTAAAAATTCTAATTTTTTCAAAGGAAGATGCTACGAAATTCACAAAGAATCTCCAAACAAATATATAAAGAAGACAAAAGCTGAAATGTGTAGACCTAAGAATACTTTATATATTTTTTATAGAAAAGAGGGTATAAGCTCAGGGAATTGCTTTGAAATTGATACTGAAACCAAAGGAGTGAACTATATCAACAAGGTTAAGAACAGTAAATGTAAAGATCAATTATAAACACTAGTTATTATAAGCTTTACTAACATTTCTTTATAATATCTATTGTGCGAAATCCAAATATGTAAGAGAATTGTTTCCAATCTAAAAACCCTTCTGGCTTTGTGTTGTACGTTTCTCCCAGCTGTACGTTTTCCGCAAACAATTCTCAGAGATAACCGAAATACAAATGGTCTTATTATTTCAATAAGCTTTTGAGTTAGGTTATTCATTAATTTAAATTCCTATTCAATTCACGCCATTTCGTTTTCGCTTCATAGGAGCGCAAGATGAAAAACAAATCGGTTATTCAATTATTCTTTATGAGCTTTGTTCTTATTTCAACGGCATCATGTCAGAAAGAAGAATTCTACGAAAAAGAATACATTGAGTCATTCAAAGAACAATATGAAAAAGAACAAGCTAAGATTGTCGAAGTTCTAGATGAGCAAGGCCCTTCAGATGATGGATCAACAACTGGTGATGATGGATCAACAACTGGTGATGATGGATCAACAACTGGTGATGATGGATCAACAACTGGTGATGATGGATCAACAACTGGTGACGATGGATCAACAACTGGTGATGATGGATCACAGACAACTTCTGTAGAAGATTCATTCACTCAAACGGCCACGGCTCTCAAAAAACTAGATGTATTATGGGTTGTAGATAACTCTGGATCAATGAGAGAGGAACAAGAAAATTTAGGTAAGAACTTTAAAGATTTTATTAATAAGTTTTCAAACCTTGGTATTGATTTCAAAATGAGTATTACAACAACTGATACTCGAGGTAATAATGCTGGTAAGCCTGTTCAAAATTCTTTAGAGAAGTTAACTTCAGAAGAATTATCAAAAGACAGACAAGGCTTTTTAGATAACTTCAACAATATGGTTCAAGTTGGAATAAATGGTTGGGGTCGTGAAAAAGGATTGAAAGCTTCAGAGTCATTTTCTAATCGATTTGCAAATCTTCACTTTAGAGATGATGCATATTTTGTAATTATCTATGTTAGTGATGAGGAAGATCAATCAGAAAAAACTGTTGATAATCATTTCAAGCAAATCGCGAAATGGAAATCAAACCCAGGTTTAGTTAAAGCTTATAGTATTGTTGATACATCTAGTCCTCTTTACGATAACCAATATTTAGTAAGCGGCTATAAACGTTATAAAGATATGAGTGATTTAACTGGCGGTTATGTTGCAGATATCAATGACAACTTTTCATCAACACTACTAAAAATGGGGAACAACATAGCAGAACTTACAAAGAGTTTTCCGCTTAGCCAGATTCCTTTTGATGCTAGTTTAATTAAAGTTTTTGTGAATGGTATCGAAGATAATAGATGGATTTACGATCCCGTAAACAGAACAATTAAATTCAATGACGGTCAAGAACCAAAAGCAAATGATATGATCAAAATTAAATACGAGGTAGAGTCATAATGAATAGATTAAGATACCTCCTAATCTTTATAATGACTCCTTTATTAGGTCAAGCTGGAGAAAAAGATTTGTACGACTTTCTTTGGCTTGACCCTGATAAAAAAGTTTATGTTCTTCAGAATAAGATATACCCAAAAGAGAATTCTTTCTATTTAGACTTTGGGTATATCTCAAATATTACAACCTCTTTTGAAGACACGACGGGGGCTCAATTAAAGTTTGGATACTACTTCAATGAAGAATTAGCCGTAGAGTTTAGCTACAATCAATATGCCAGTCAAACCAACAGTACTTATGAAAGTGTAAAAGTAGTTAATGACAGTGAACCGTTTATTAGAAGAGTAAACAGGATACAGTCTCTATTTTTAATTTATTCTCCTTTTTATGGGAAAATAAATACGTTTAATAAGATATTTTACTTTGATTGGTCGTTTGGAGTTGGTACAGGTCAGATGAATGCTTCAAGTAATTTAAATAGTGTTAGGAATCCTGGAAGTCCTAACACTTTTGATTCTGAGAACTATAATCCAATTCAATTCAAGAGTAATCTCAAGTTTCACATGAATAAAAAAATCCACTTAGGTGTAGAGTTTTTAAACAGTAACTATGAAGCAGGATCTCCTAAAAACCCTAGTTCAAACGAGTGGAAACAATCAAATGATTTAATCTTTAGTCTAGGAGTTTCATTTTGAATTGTATGAAACTTATATTCTTTCTTTTCTTTATACTCACAAACTCATACGCAAAATCTGATATGAGAGATCAACTTTACTGGGAAGCAATGGATCTTTATAAAGGTAAAAACTACTTTTCTGCCTTAGAAAAGATTGGTTCCCAATATAAATATAGAACTCCAGATCAAAACGTAGGTCACTTCATAGAAAAATTGGTTAAGCATACAGGAACTCATTACTTTAATACTTATAAAGATCTGGAACTTCGAAAAATGAATATTCCAACTACAGATCTCATAATGGCCAAAAGGAATTTATTCTTAAAAAAATATAAATATGCCTCAAAAAGATTGCAACGAATGCCCAAAGGTCACCGTTTCTATTCAGAGTCGTTACTCGTGTTTGGAACGATTCATTATGAACAAAAAAAGTATAAAAAAGCTGAGAAAGTTTGGAAGAAATGTGCTAGAATAGCAAAGAAAAAAGAAGACTCCGAAGAGCATAAAATCAAAAGATATTATGCAGTCATAAAAGAATCATGTGTTATTAATATTGCTAGAATGAAGTTTAAACAAGAACTATATGATGAAGCAATTAAGCATTATGAGGCAATACCAAAAGCATCATTTAAATGGCCCTATATATTACTAGAGAAAGCTTGGTCATATTACTATTTAGGAAATTATAACAGAGCAATTGGCATACTAATTACTTATGACTCTCCTCTATTAGAAAGTTACTTCATGCCTGAAGCTGAAGTATTAAAAGCATTAAGTTATTACAAACTATGCCTTTATGATGATGCTTTAGAAATAGTTGAAAAGTACTATCAAAACTATGCACCAAAAAGTAATGGATTAAAGAAAGTAATCAATTCTCAAAAAGGAAAGCTATACTTTTACAACTTAATGTTCTCACCTCTTGAAGAGTCGGAAAAAGAACATAGATTCCTTAGAAATTTAATTACCCAAGTTAGTAAAAGAGTGAAATACAACCTAGATTTAAATACACTATACGCTCTTAACACTGAACTAGTTAGAAGTGATAAGAAAGCAAATTTAGGGAAAGTACTTGCCGTAAGAGAAGATTTAGAAGAGCAAATTAACCATTATGTAAAAGTTTCTATGTTTCATTTTATCAATGAGATTTATGAACTTTCAAAAGAGATGTTTAACTTAAAACTTGAAATTTTATCAGATAAAAGA
>Ga0209712_10002324_pt1 | contig 15700 bp, 11 predicted proteins | sample ArcOceMetagenome_FD_187443 | JGI IMG/M metagenome (GOLD analysis project Ga0209712, IMG submission 187443) | Marine eukaryotic phytoplankton communities from Arctic Ocean - Arctic Ocean - Greenland ARC118M Metagenome (SPAdes) (version 2) | ecosystem: Environmental > Aquatic > Marine > Oceanic...
AATGCATTAGTTCGGAAGTTATTTATAAGTTGTCTATCTACCGGGTTCGTAGTTAGTCAGAGAGCCGTGCAGCGCACTTTCAACTTTCAAGCTGTCATTGGTTGGTTTGGCCAGGTTGGCGCGCACTCAAAGTGTGACTTTTTGCGCTAAATCGTGTGTAATGGTGATGTGGAAAGAAACCTCACTCATATTTTATTCTTCATTATTCCGGAATTTGAAATAGAGATTTCAGATTCATTCTGCGAAGCCGAGATGTTTTTTTCGATCGAACTGCATGAATATGTGCGAGAAGAAAGCGATACACATTGAACATGTACAGTATGTGTCGTGTCAAAGGTGACAATTGGAGATATTTTATAGGAATTCCGCCTACTTTTACTTCTGTAGCGTAGCCTGCCTGCTGCTGTATCAGCCTGCCTCGTGTAGTATCATCACTTTTATTAACACCTCTAGCAACAATGCGCATCCGAACTGCACAAGGACTGATCATTGCGCTCGTACTGAGTAGTATTTCGGGCTTGTATATTTTAAATAGGCTTATTACTGCTACTACCGGAGATGGGCAAGAACACGGCAAGACAGACGAGGAGTCACAGCCACAGACAGAGCCAAAGTCAGCAGAGGTATCCACGCCAACAACACATACTAATAGTACCATCAAACGAGCAAAGGACATGTTACTTCTCAATGTTACCGACGCGTCTTCCGTCCAGAGGATTGAAAGCAATTTAAACCATAAATCACCCTTCAAAATTGATATCCTCATTGTTGGCAGTCAATTCAAAACGAAAGCGGCTCAGGCTCAATTCGATACTTGGGCATCGCACAAAGCTGGTAGGCACTTTTTCCTCGCCACCGAATTTGATGATGCGAATCCAACCTGTTATCAAGCCATGACCGATGCCATGATCCAAGATCACATTTCGAACAAATGCAAACGGCCAAAGAACGTTCGTAACGATTTGGCACGATCTTTTACCTCGTCTTATGCCCGCCTCCAATGGTTGGCAAAGAAAAAGAGTTCGAGCGGATGGCTGTGTGCGCAGAGAAGGTTTGATGTGGCTTTGACGAAGGTAGTGGAAATCTATGCTGAAACATTATCGCTTCCAGATTACTTCATCATTGCGGATGACGATACGTACATTAACCTCGAACACATTGTTGAGTTGATGATGCGGAGGCCAGCACAATTACAAAGTAGTCGTGCTGATGCTGATGCTGGTGAAGTAGTATTGGACGCTGCATTTCCAACTCATCATACACCCGTTGTATGGGCTGGATGCAGGGTCCGTGCTCCGGATCATAAAATCAAATGGACAATACCTTATGGGGATTATGGTACATTTTTCAGTAAAGGGTCATTGCAGCGTTTGATAGAACCACTTCATTGCAATAAGAATGGAACTGATGCGGGAATTGAGCCGGATGTGTGTTTAGGGCTGGAGCCGGAAACAAATAACAATTGGGCGATTGGAGAAAAGGAGTATTTTGAATCGGGAGATAGTATCAATCAAATGATGTACAAATATATAAGAAATGTGGAGACTTGTTGCTTGCATTCTGATTGGTTCATAGGATATGCTGTCAATGTTTACAACGTCTCAAGGCATGTGGTGACCAATGGAATACGGTTTGATCATCAAGGGACGGCGCCAGAGATGAGATTACATTCTTTCATGGGGAGTGAAATTTATACAAGGGGTGAGGGAAATTGTAGAAATGGTGCTGGGGTCAAGTGTGACGCAAATGCTACTGCTTGTCACTATGGCAACGAGACTGGCATACAAATGACACACTTGGCAACACAAAAGTTATTGCATATCAAGAACGAATAGGTCGTGGTCGGGTGGAAAGTGCATGGGGTAGAGAGTGTCCTTCCGAAATGGGAACATGGATGATTGATTCATTTTGGAGAGCAACGACACATCGGTTGCTACCGGTACACATGGATTCCACCTTGGCGCACTTAATGGTCTCTCCTAAATCAATGGTTTCTCTCGTCTCTTTCAATAGATCCACGTCCACGAATGGGGCCGTGGGAAAGTAATAGAATATGGCAGCTGACTTGATATGCATCCCAAGTTTGAAAGATTTACACTCCTCTTCTTGACCGTAATATTTGGCAATAACTCTTGAAACAGAATGAACTGCAGTTCCTTTGGCCAGAACTATCGGTGGATTAAGCTGTGGCAAATTACTAGAGGCGACTTTTTGACCAAGTAAGCTATAATATTAAAAAAATAACTGAACCATTTGAAAGATACACGTAGCTTATAATAAATCGTCCCCGACACTGACCTGTGTCATTCTCAGGATTTATTAATGTTTCATTCATCAAACTCAAAATCATCGTCAGAATCAGAATCTACAGTATATAGTCCTCTTAGTACCTCTGCGATTCCTTGGTACTGGTACTGGTGTATCTAATTCCTCCTCATCTTCATCGGAAAAATCGTTGTAACCCTCATCTACGGTCTTGTTCTTTGCCACTTTCATTGCTGGTCGTTTCTTTGTATGGTTACGAAACCTAGCATCTTTCTCCAATGTACCATGTTCGTATTTATGAACCCAGGACCTTTGATTGGGACCCATCCCTTTGACACGACATAATTCAACGCGGCCATTCTTCTAGATATGTTGCCAGCTGCAAATTCAGCAACCTACTTTTTGTACTATTACTTGTATTGAAGCAGTGAGTCTCCCTTCTACCTCGTTTGTTCTGATGCACTATCGGTGCTTCCGCTAGAGGGATCGAGCCATCGAGAATGATTTTTAGAATTTGTGTTCTGCCTTTTTGCCATCTCGACAATGGTACGAGATTCTTCGAGAGAAACGTGTTCCTGCTTTGTTTCACTATCGTCCTCTTTCCTGTAGACCATTCCTTTGGTTGTCATAGAACTAGTAGTTGGTTTGTCAGTAGATTTCAACTCTGTCTTAGTATCGTCGCCTCCGGTACGTGTACTATTTGTTCCAGAGGGAATGTTTTGTAGAGATGATTGCAGGGCTTGGGGTTCTGGCCTGCTCACAGAAAGTGTCACAATCAATCGGGACGATGATATATCAAACTTGGCTGTTCCTCCATCGACCAAAACTTGATAAGGGAGCTGAACGCTGAGATAATAATCAGAATTTGATTCCGGCAAGGATGTTAGAACCATTCTCTCTTCGCTGACATCTAGATCAATGTTATTGGCATTCTGTACTCGAGGTAGAGATATTCTGTATTCTAGAAACTTCGGCCTGGTAGATGAGCGCTTGAGGCCACGAATGTTTATCGTATGGTCTAAAAGCTCAAACTCGCCCTTTTCAATGACTTCGAAGTATGGAGTTACTTTTCCATCCCTAGTCTCACCTCCGCCCTTCCTCGCACCAGACGCAAAGGATCTCGCAGTGTCCGAGGGGGCAACTGCATCCTTTTGTGATACGAGAAAACCTTTCTTTAGAGCAGTGTTCTTGGAAAACCGATTCACATCGTCTCGTAGAATTGCTGTCTCTGGTGAAGATGTTCCTTTTGAGTCATTCCTCACCGGCGTCGTCGGTACTTTATCAGCGTCAAGACCATTGGACGAAATCACTAAAACACAAGGAGAGACACCACTCTTGTACCGAATACCTCTCAAAATATGGTAACATGGATTGATGTCAATGGGATCGTTCTTCATCTTCTGAATAGCCCCCTCCCTCGCAACATTGGCAATCAAATCACGAAAAGCTGCTGATTGAAATCCACGCACCAAAACTTCAGGATGGAAACAACAATCTAGTGTAGGTACTTGATTCTTTCCTGTGCCATATTCCATTCTTAGAGGTCCCATCGAATACGGTAAAGACCAATATGTCCCAGAAACACTGCTCTCGGCTTTTTTTGACTTTCTCGATGTCGGTTTTTCAATCAAATCAGAGTAAACGACATTGATGAAGAGTTTCTTCTTCAAGTTCGATTGCCTCTTTTTGTTCTTGAGTTTAGTAGCCAACTCAGATTTCTCGACATATTTAAATTTCAATACAAATGCAGCTGAAGGACGGATAATCTGTCTTCCTTCAGGGAGATCATTTTGTTCTTCGAGCTGGTTCAAGTAGGCTTCTTGTTCGGCCCGATGCTTAGGATCTGAGATTTCTTTGACATAGTCGCCCATTAATTTGTGGAATTGATCATCAGAAGTGAGTCGATCGACTTCCTCTTTAGTTAGACTGGGTTCGCTCTTCATTGAAAATCGCGTACCAATAAGTTGGCGTTGTAGTGTGAACAGAGGCAAACATCAAATCATTTTAAAATATTCTATACTCTATTTCAAGTATTCTGAATTTGAAATTTCTTTCATTCCGTTTGATCTGCCGAGCGTGAATGAATTCAAACTTTTTGCAATGCTCAAGAGAAAAATCATTCGGCAGAGAAGGGTTGTTTGCTTCTAGGAATGATTCCGAAAGGGCATTGAATTTAGAAACTTTGGTGGGACGATTGTAGAAATATCCAGTCAAAGTCCCCCGCTTCATACTCGTATATTCAAATGATCCATCTTCACTGGCATATGTCACGAGGAGATAAACTACGAGACCAGAGTGACGGATGTCATGTCCGTAGGCATCCTCGCCGCAGTACCTCTCGAACTCTTCAAGGTTAGAGTAGTTATCTAAGATGGATAGATCTGTTCCTGGCAAGGAATGAACCTCTCTACAAAAGGGCACGATGCGTATATCTTGACAATTTGAACGCCAAAGTTAGTTCTTCTCGTCAGCGAATAGAGCCACGATCGCGCTTGCTTCGTCACCTCCAACAGCTGTCACAATTTGATCAAAGGCTCCTCCTCCTCCTCGAAGATCGGGGGGGATACTGGGTCAAATCAAGAAGCTTGTGATCTTGAAGCGAAGGCCTTTTGATTTAATTAACGGTTTATTTAGTTTTAAATGTTAAATGTGAGGTGGTGTTCCTATTTTGAATTTCTGTCTGAATGGCCTATAGCACAATTTGAAATTTGAAATTTACTGCCGTTTGAGTCGTATTTTTATTTTCAACGCTTTTCACATTTTTTGTATGAGATGGTGCGTCATCACCCGACCGACCCCGCGGCGCGCTTTTCTTCTTCCGGAAGCTTCGGAGCGGTCCTGTTAGCTTGCCAGTTCGATCTAAAGAATAAAATAGCAAATTTAAAAAGAAAACTGCTGCCATGTATTGAGAAGAAGAATGAGGGGATATCTTTCTCTATCCACAAGTGCAAGTATTGATCAACTATCCATCAGAACCACCCCACCCACTTCTCACATAAAACCAATAAATAGCTGAAACAATCAAACTTAAACAGCGTTCTCGCATAAACATAGTTCAATAGAACTCAAACTGAAACACTAAATAACAATGGCACCAATGGCACCGGAAAAGAAAGCTGGTTACGGAGCTTTGCCTGATGTGGAACAAGAAGCGACAAAGGAGAGGGTGAACCTTCCATTCGCCAGACCTCCAAGCGGACTCATGAAGACCCATGGGTCTTTCCATGAAGATCTTAAAAACTTCGCTGAAGGTACTGTTCCTCAATCAATAATAGTAGCTTTGGTTATCGGTAAGTTGAAAATGTCACGACCTAGAAGATATCGAACGATCTGGTTTGTTAAGTTTCTTAATTTCCATTTACTTTCGTAATCCAGGTATTGTCTGTGGGCTTGCTGCAAGTTTATATTACAAATTACTATTCGGAGCACTAGAGTTCATCTGGCATGACTTTCCTAGAAAATATATCGTTGACGTATGGCCAGAATCATTGTACGTTTTATGGATCCCTATCGTTGGTTTCAGCATGGCCTACTGTTCCGGATTGACTGTCAAGTACATGGGAGATCCAGGAGATTTGGCCTACACTGTAAAGGCAGTACATGAAAAAGCATACCTTGCAATGGACCATGTTATGCCAATGGTATGCGCTTCTCAATTCGGAATCCTTGCTGGAGGATCTCTTGGACCTGAGGCACCTCTCATTGCCATCTGTGCTGCTCTTGGAGGATTCGTTTCTCGTATTCTGTTCAAAAGAACTAATCGCAACACTGTGAGAAAGCACACTTTGATGGGAATGGCCGGGGCTCTAGCTGCATTTTTCGGTTCCCCTCTTGGAGGAAGTTTGTTTGCACTTGAGATAAACAGTCGTTTTGGAGTTGAATACTTTGAACACATGATCGAAGCAATCTTTTGTGGAGAAGTCACCCTTGTCGTCTTCAGATGGAGTGTTGGATTGCCAATTGCCCCGATTTGGGAAATGCCAACCAAACTTATTGAAGCTAATGCTTCAGACGTACTAATTGGAGCCGCAATCGGACTAGTTGGTGCTGGAATTGCAGCAACCTTTGCACATTTCCATTGGCGTTTGATGGGATGGTTCAAGGATAGGAATTTGTTAGTCGATGAAACCGCTCCCAAGAGAGCACTCGTAGGAGGAAGTGTTGTGGTTCTTTTGGGTATGCTTATCCCTCAAACCATGTTCTGGGGTAAGTCATCAACAGTATTATGGTGACATCCTCTTCATTTCCAGATGTTTGCAATTTTTCTCACAATTGTCTTCAATTCCAGGCGAGTACGAGTTCCAGACCATCTCTACCATGGCACCAGCAAGCAATCTCGCTCATATATGGCCAACTACTGGTCTAATTGGCTTCGAGATGGAGAACGGTTACCACGCTATTATTGTTGCTATCGCAAAGCTCGTAGCAATTTCATTCACTGTATCAGGAGGATACCGTGGAGGTTTCATTTTCCCATTTTTCGCTTCAGGAGCTGCTTTCGGAAGAGCTCTTTGTTGCGTTTTACCAGGTATTCCAATTCCTCTTGCGTGTCTTTCCTTTGCTGCAGCAATAAATGTTGGAATTACTCGTACCTCTCTTGCGACACCTATCATTCTTTGTTTCCTTTCAGGAGAACAGAATGCTATGTCAGGGGTACTAGCTGCGTCTCTTGTTTCATTATTTGCCACGACATATATGCCCTTCATCAAAACACAGAGGCCAAGAGAAGATATGAACGAAGCTATGTACTCCGATCTTGACCTAGACCCTAAGATTGAGATTCCGGAAGAGGAGCAACACGATGAGTCTCTCATGATTTAAATTTGTGTACAATCTCGAGACTGTGAAGGTTGTTTAGGAGTTGTGCACGGGTTTTTACTTCCCCAAGAGCTTGAGTACTACTGTATGTATACTTCGATTTTCGATGCTACCAGTACTGCGTACTGAAGAATGGGGTTTGGTTTCAATTGATTTTATGTACTTATATTAGTTTTTAAATTGAAAACGTATCATTTTGTTTAAAAAAAGAAGAATATATTCAAATATACAAAGAAAGTACAACTCCTTGCGAAGCAGATTAATTCATTCAGTGCTGAAAGAAGACCCTTTATTATAAGTTCATCCATTTGATCATGACAGTACAAACTTGGATTTTCCCGAAAGCGTTCGTTCTAGTATGCTGTACGGTAGGTACTTTATGGTTGTTTTGGAGCGCGCACTATTTCAAATTCCCGGGGGACAAATTCAAAATATGTCACTCCCAAAAAACGAGGGAAAATGAGCGATTCTGATGTTGTACGGATGCCTGTACATCGGTATTTATGCAGTTCACTCTGTGCAATAATATACGTAGAGTGATAGTTGCATCTATGTCATACGCGGGACACGTCGCCAACTCAAATTTCTCTGCCTTATAATTTTGTAAACCTCTGGGGACAAGTTACGAGTTTTATTGAAATTGACATTTGAGTTGAGGACAAATAATTCTCCGCATTGACAAATAATATTATTGCCCATAAAGACCATCCGTCCGCGCGGAGTAGAATATAAGTATGGACCACCACCACCGCACCACGCATGCGACATGCAAAACAAGCAAGTTTGAAAGTACACACACAACACACTTTTAGAAGTTGTATCTATTTTGTTTTACAAAGACTACAGTAGATATTCAAGATGGCAAACAACTCTTCTTGGCAGACTGGAGCAGACAACATGTCTTCACGTTCAGATTTGATGAAGACGCCACTGGTCTCCAACCAGAAGCAGCACAAGAATGAGCAAGAGAACCAGCAGCTTACGAACCCTAGGGACGCGGAGCCAGAGGATATGATCAAGAGCCTAGAGGATGTCAAAAGCGGCTTTGAAACCTTGGCTGAATCATCCATTATGAAAGCTATCGAACTCAATGAAAAAGAGCGCGATGAGGAATCGTCCTTTGCAGGTATGTCTCCATTCGAAAAGAAGAGACATACTCGTGGACATGCTCGTGGACATGCCCGTGGTTCTTCCCTCCTTTCTGGAGTGCCGGCTTCAGCCATGCATCTATTCGATACTGATGAAAGCGATAGCGATGCCGATGAAAAACCCTCAATGCCTTTGCCTGGGGAACTGAGTGGTACCGTCCCAGCAGCCTTGGAGATCGTTCAGCCGACTGAAACTGCTACACCTAGTCTCAAGGATATTGCAAAAAGAATAAACTTGATGCAGAAGTTAGCTGTCGTCAAAGAAGAAACAATTAGAAATATCAACACTTCGAACCAAGATGATCCTGAAAATGTTGAAATTCGTAAAACACCTATGGATCCAGAAAGCTTGGTGGGCGATGATCATCGGCCTGAAGCTTTTGCAGATTCTGCAATCGAAAGCAGATCAGACGTCGACACAGAAGACGCCAAGAAAGGCAGGAAGCAGACCAGATTTTGGCGTCGTTGTTGCGCTCCATGTTCTGTATTCACGACACTCGTTGTTGAAGGTTTTCATGCTGCTGGCAAATATATCCTCAAGATGTATCTTTACTTGATCATGCCTTTGATCGCAGTGTCTGCCATTCTCTTTTACATCGCTGACAATCCAATTGCGAGTCTAGATGCTTCTTACTCGTGGTGGTTACTCTTCGCTGTACGCCATATCGTCACACTTCTGTTAGCTCAAATCACACAATTCATTCTAATTGACTATATCGCTCTTGAGACGAGATTTGCTGTACTTTTTGTGGGTCGCCTGCTCACGTTGATGGCGGTGCAGGCAAAAGGTTGGCCGCTGATTCTTGTGATATGGTCTCTGTGGAATTTTGCGTTGAATTTTGGCGAATCCAGCTTTAGTAGACATTGGCTGTACATGCAAGACTGGGTAAATATGTTCAATGAAAATAATCCAAGTGGGAGAGTTGTAGCGCATGAAAGTTATCAAACGTTCCTTACGTTGATGATTGGGGTCGGAGTGGTGGTGATGATCAAGCGCGTTCTAATATCACTTTGGTTGGGGAGGAAGAATTATGGTGAGTGTTTTGTTTGCCAGTTATTAATAATAATCCTTTTCAAATACTTGTAATGAATGTAACTAACTAATTCACGGAAAGTGATGTATGCCGGTAAAATGGAGTCTTTGATGCGGAAAGTATTGCTGATTAGTGAAGTTGCGATGCTTTCTCAAGATATTGATCTCGGCAGTCAAGGCGATGCAACTATACCAGCAGCATTTGCCAGCAAAAACAATTGGTTATTTGGAAATTCGACAAAATCGATCCAAGTTGATGAAGACGAGGACGAGGATGAAACAGATAATGATAGTGCGCGCGAAAGGTTAGAGAGCTCAGAGCTTTACTCGTTTCGTAAATGCGGGAGCAGTAGTATGGAGGATAATGAGAACGAAAGCGACGCAGATACTAATACTACACGAACGAAGAAGATTCAGAAACGGCTGAAATGGAATTTTAAAAACGTGAAGGAAACCAGAAAAAAGAATCAGAAGAACAAATCAAAGAAAGCCATCCTACTTGGAGCGTCAACAGAACGGATTGCACTGATTAATTTGCTTGGAGAATGGGAGGAGCCTGAAATTAAGAAGAAATTCTCGGTACGTATACGTGTGCTGTACCTTATTGGCCATTGAAAAACTACCTTTTACTTATGTATCTATCATCACATCTGAAGTGGAAAGATACTTCTACAAGGAAAATTTTACAATTTCGTGAGATGCTACACTACTTGGACGGTGCCTATCCATTATCCGTTCCGTTTGGACCAGCAGAGACAAGGAAGCAGTGCATGACTTCTGCTCAAAATGTTTATAACCGTTTAATGCTTGATATGAACCCCAACGCCACTGTTTTGCATTTTGACACTTTAATGTCGCTGGCCACAAACAAAGATGGAAACATACAAAAGGAAAAAGCCCGTGCGTTGATTCGGCTCTTCCGTCCCGATCGTGAAGGAAATCTCACGCTGCTTGATTTTGTGAGATCCTGCGATAGGATTTATAAGAGGATCAAGGTGAGTTATTATGTTCATCATTTTACTTGCAGTACACGTGCCGCAGGTTCCTCTATGTATTCTAACGTCACTTGACTTTGTAGATGTTTAGGGTGATCACTTCTAACGGATTCCAGATCGACGATGCATTTGAGAAGATTTTGAACGTAGTATTCTTCTTCATTCTTTCATTGTTCGTCTTATTTGGTTTTGGTGTAGATCCAATTGGAATTTTTACAGGTTTAACTGGTCTGCTATTACCTCTGTCATTTTTATTCAGCGCAGCGTCGTCAAAGTATTTCGAAGGCCTTTTATTGGTTCTACTTCGGCAACCGTACGATATTGGTGATCGAATTGCTTTATCTCATCCAATGAACGACACAAACCTTGATGGTTCAACTACTTGGTTCGTAGAGAATATTACATTGTTCACTACCACCGTACGCAATGCTGCAACGAACGAAGTTGGGACTTATGCAAACGGTTCTCTTGCTTCCCTGCGCATCATCAACGCTGCTAGATCCTCAAATGCAATGGTGACGGTTAAGCTCAAGTTTGGAGTTGATGTGCCATATGAAAAAGTAAAAGTTTTCCACACTGTGGTTGAAGAATTCATTAAGGCTCGTCCACGTGAGTGGCTCAACTTGCTTGGATTTAGGGCGACTGCTATTGAAGCTGATCTAGGATACATCCAATACATCATTTGTCTTCAACACGTTGAATCTTGGCAAAATCTCGGTATTATCAAAGAGAGCCTGGCCGATGTTTCTAGTTTCTGTCTTGAGGTATCAAAGAAAATGGAAATGCGGTTCATCAACCCTCCAGTTAGTTTACGACTTGAAGAGAATAGTAACATAGAGGGTCGAACACGAAGTTCCAGTATTGTTGATGGGGAGATGCAAAAGATCTCAAGGATGTTTGGAGAGTAAGAGCCAAGAAATATGCCACAAGGAAAGAAGACAAATTTAATTACATAATATTATTACATTGCAGTCATTTTGTATTCTATGGCGATCCTGGTTGTATTTAACATACGCATGATAGCGATGATTGATAACCAGAGGGTCTTTCGCTCAATTTCCTCCACATCTGGTGGAAGGCAAAATATCCCATCGCTGCAATTCGTAGCCTTTTCTTCGAATTTCTCCTCTTCCTCATCACTCTCACGTCGAGCCGACTTCTTCCCGATTGCGTTTTCTTTTTTGCTTTCCAAATCATTGGAATGCTTGAATGATGACAATGGTTTTGTGTACAAATTCAAAATAGTACGCATCGTCCGCCTGCTTGCGTTCACATATAAATAGGATTACCGCTGGTGAAGACAGAGTGTCATCAAGACGCATAGTCCATACCGCATTTTGGCTTGGTTGGCGGCAATAAACACTCCACCTAATAAAGTATTGGACAATGCCGCTGAATGTGAGTAGCAGTGGGCAAAAAAATTTAGTCTTTCTTTCCCATGATTTTATATTTTATTTACTAAAAAAATAGCAAAGCATAGTTGAAAATAGCTAAATTCTTCTCTTTGAGCGAGGTGCAGAATCCAATATCTCTCACAATGTGACACCACTCAAACGCCCCATTCGATTTTTATCAGTTCGATTCATTCATTCCCAATAGATAGACTAAACACTACGCAGTACCTTCATGTTGAAAAACAAAGAAGTACATGTATGCTTGATCTGAAAATTCACTCGCAAATATGAAGCTACGTGTAGATGCCAAACTTTCAAAGAACCAGGGCGGTCGGCCTCAAGGTGACTCCGGCAGATTGGAACGAGATGTGAAAAGCAACACATCTGAAAAGGCCTCTACCAGTACTTCACATGCCACTCTTCCGAATTTTCGGGGCAAACGAGTGGAAATGGATACTGCAGAATGCCGAGACGAGGAGGATGAAGAGAGACAATTTTCCTCAGAAAAGACAAACCGGAAATCAAAGCTCCTTTATAAGCAAGCAAAATATATCAAGGGATTGGAATACAAAGTAAGTGAAAGCGAAGAAAAGGTCAAGGAGCTCTCGTTTACACTCGTGGATAAAGGTGTGGAGAATGCTCTAAATGCAGCAAGATGCAAAGAATTGGAAAAGGAGATAAAACAACTAAGAAACAATGCCAACAAAAGTGATATCACAGAAGAGGAACAGAATAAGATTGATACAATCAACGAAGAGAAAGACAAGCTTATAGCTGATGTCGATGAAGCAAATGCATCAATCAAAGATCTGGAACGAAAAGGCAAAGATGATCAAAACAAAATGCAGGAGATGCGGCTCAAAATGGACAAGTCAAGCGCTGGGTATAGCTCACTGCAACAGAGGATGGAAGAGGCTACAGATATGAATGAAAAACTTCTACAGGAACTTACAACTATGAATCAGGATCTAGAAACTCAGGACAACTTACATCAAGAACTTCAGTCCAATATCGGCGTGCTCGATGACGAACGAAACAAGCTTGCAGCTGATCTTGATGAAGCAAATGCATCAATCAAAGATTTGGAACAAAAGCGTAAAGATGATCAAGACACAATGCGGGAGACGAGGCTCGAGATGGACAAGTCCAATGCTGACTATAGTTCGTTGCGACAGAGGATAAAAGAGGCCACAGATACGAATGAAAAACTTTTACAGAAATTTGCTAATTTGAACCAGGAGCAAGAAACTCAGGACAACTTACATCAAGAGCTTAAGGAGCTTCAATCCAATATCGGTGTGCTCGATGACGAGCGAAATAAGGTTATAGCTGATTGCGATGAAGCAAATGCATCAATTAAAGATCTGGAAGAAACGCATAAAGATGATCAAAAGGCAATCCAAGAGATGCGGCTCAAGATGGACGAGTCTAGTGCTGGATACAGCTCGCTACAACAGAGGATGAAAGAGGCTACGGACATGAATGAACGGCTTCAAAAGGAGCTGACTAATCTGGACCAGGATCTAGAAACCCAGCATAGCATTCAGCTTACTATCGACATTCTCGAGGACGAGCGAAACAAGGTTATAGCTGATCTTGATGAAGCAAATGCGTCAATCAAAGATCTGGAAGAAAAGCGTAAAGATGATCAAAACACAATGCAGGAGGTGCGGCTCGAGATGGACAAGTGTAATGCTGGATATAGCTCGCTACAAAATACGAATGAACGGCTTAAGCAAGAGATTACTAATTTGAACCAGGGGCTTGAATGCCGGGAGAAGACAAGCGCATGTTCGGACTGTATTCGTCTTAGAGAAAAGCAGATAATGTTGAACAAAGACATCGAGGTCAAGAAGCATCAATTTGAAGATTGTGTATCCTCTCTTCGCCAGGAGCTTGAAGCTCAAATTAAAAAATCAGAAGATAATGCAGCCGACAAGAATCACATCCTCGAAATAGAGAAGAAAAATAACCAATTTCAACAGGAGCTCTTTAAACTTAACTTGAAGCTCAAAAGTCAAACGGAAGAGAAAGTTCAAGCCGTAAAAGGGAATGATACTTTGCAGTCAGAACTTAAGAAAATCGGGTCTACTATCGTATGTATGAAACTTGAGATACAGCATCTTGAGGAGCAGAAGATATTGACAGCGAAAGATTATGATGACCTTATGCGAGAGAAGAGATCAGTTGAGCTTGAAAGGGAGGAACTCGCTGGACGGTTGGATGCCTTGATTATGAATGAGGTAGACGATAGCAACACAAATGTGGCGGGTGTAACAACGATAGAAAAGTTTGAGAGGACGGAGGAGGAGAATCAAATGCTACGAGCGCTACTCGAAGAAGGCGAGTGTAACACCTCGTCAGATGATCTCGAAGAGTTGGAAGAAAGACTTTTCACAATTGTGCAAGTGAAGGATACGGAAATTGCCATCTTGGCAGAAGAAAGATCCGGTCTTTTAGCAGAAACGAGTGCTTTGGGAGATAGAGTCCAAATGCTCGAGGGCGAGCTTAAGAGACTTCAGGATGAACATGGAGCTCGCTCGTCGGGTATAGATAAGTTGAAGAAGAAGAGGGATCGCAAGAAGAAGACGATTGAAGAACGCCTAAGGGCCTACGAAAGCTCATCTTCTGTACCGGTAGGTTCAGTCGTATCCATGGATATAATTGACGAGGAAGATACAGCATCAACAATGTCCAGCTTTAGTAGCATTTCATCAAGTTTTAAACCATCCCTGGAGCCAGGCGGACCTAAGAACAACCCCGAATGTTCTTTTATCAAAGATACGAATTCTGACGTTATACTGCCCTCATCAGTTTCAATCCGGTCAAGTAATTTGGAGAAAGAATATATTAGTAAAAAAAGAATATCGCAAAGAAAACTCAAGAGTGAGGATGGATTCCCGCACCTGTCTCAAATGCTAAAGGCCAAACATCGCATGTCCCAGCGAATTAAATCAGTACATGATGCTGAGAATAATGGCTTGAAAAAGATCATAGTAGGATTAAAATCACAATTGGAGAGGGCCCAGATGAAATATATTAAGCTTCTGAAGGAACATAATGAGAACGAGACCGAGATCAGACTCCACAAGGCTGAAATTAGCATGATTTCAAAAAGTCAGGAAACCGATGAGATTGAGAAGAAAGAGCTTAGTATCGCTGCACATTTCAACAATGTAGAGGAATCCAGTGATGATAAAAAAAAGGTTATAACTTCAATTCTGGAGGAACAAGCAAAATCGACGAGTCGCAGTAAAGATGATCAACACGCAATCCAGGAGATGCGACTCAAGATGAACAAGTCCAATGCTGAATATACTTCGTTGCAAAAGAGGATGGAAGAGGCTACAGATATGAATGAAAAACTTCTACAGGAACTTACTAATTTGAACCAGGAGCAAGAAACTCAGGACAACTTACATCAAGAGCTCCAAGAGCTTCAATCCAACATCGGCGTGCTCGGTGACGAACGGAACAACCTTGCAGCTGATCTTGATGAAGCAAATACATCAATCAAAGATCTAGAACAAACACGCAAAGATGATCAAAACACAATGCGGGAGATGCGGCTCAAGATGGGCAAGTCCAATGCTAGATACAGTTTGTTGCAGCAGAGGATGGAAGAGGCTACGGACACGAATGAAGGGCTTCAAAAGAAGCTTATTAATTTGAACCAGGAGGTAGAAACTCAGGACAACTTACAACAAGAGCTTCAGTCCAAGATCGATGACTTGAAGTACACTATTTCTTCTCTACAGGCAAATGAAGCAGTCAAGTACAAAGAACTCCAATGGCTCGAGAAGGAAAATGAAGAACTACGTGCTCTACAAGACACACACGGACATACAGACAATCCTATCGGAGAGAAAGAAAACAAAATTTCTATTCTGAAACAAATGCCAGATACTGAGATCGATATTTTGGTAAAAGAAAGGGATGATCAAAATGAAAAGTTTGAGAGGACGGAGGAGGAGAATCAAATGCTACGAGCGCTACTCGAAGAAGGCGAGTGTAACACCTCGTCAGATGATCTCGAAGAGTTGGAAG
>Ga0209712_10002325_pt1 | contig 15696 bp, 14 predicted proteins | sample ArcOceMetagenome_FD_187443 | JGI IMG/M metagenome (GOLD analysis project Ga0209712, IMG submission 187443) | Marine eukaryotic phytoplankton communities from Arctic Ocean - Arctic Ocean - Greenland ARC118M Metagenome (SPAdes) (version 2) | ecosystem: Environmental > Aquatic > Marine > Oceanic...
TCAGATTCTACTCTATTAACTTTAACTATAGAGTCAGTCAGTTGTTCTTTTGTTTGCGAAAAACAAAGACTAATTGTCAAACTAAATATTATCGTGAGCAGTTTTTTCATATTGTGGGCAACGTCTCGGCTATGGTTAGTACGGGAATTAAAAGTAGTGAACTTCCGATTAAGCACTTAGCCAAAACTTTTTATTTTGTTTTATCTTTTTTGTTCTAAAGCCAAATCAAAAAGATTTGGCGGACTTGGTTAAAAGCTCTAAACTTTGGGTTAAGCACCAAAACCCGTATTAATTATAGCCATTGTTGTAGTGCGTTTTTATTCACTAATTATTCTACTCGATTTTTTAGAAATTCCGATGTTAGTCCATTCCAACCACATTTTGTACAATTTCCATTCTCAAATTTGTGTTCGCAATTTTGATGTCCGTATAATTTATGACTGCAATCAGGACATAATTCAGCCATTTCCGAACTGTTTTTAAAGTATTCGGATTCACATTCTGCACAAATTATTTTATCACGGTTCATTGGTTTTTATTTCAGTTTTCCAATCCAAACATCTCCTTTTGGATGAAAATAAATTTTCTCGTTATCTTTTTCAACTACGTGAAATTTCTCTTGAATTAATTTTTTATAGAATTTTTGGTCTTTATTATATTCCTTTTCTAGCTCATATTGTTCTTTTGGAAAATTTATTTCCCATTCGTGAACAGAGTCCATATCAACCTTTCTGTCCCAAGTAAATTTTTGTAATTCAGTTGATAATTCTCCAAAGTGATTTAGGTCAAATTCACTATTTTTATTAGAAGTTAAAAAACTTTCATTTTCGTAATAAGTTACTTTTTCGTCTATTGCACACACAATTTCTGATTTCAGCATTCTCGGATTATAAAGCCAAATTGCTAAATAGTATTCCTTATTTAATTTATCAAGTTCATTTTTCCATTCAAAATACGTTTTTAAAAGAGTCTCAATAATTTTTTTTCTTAACTCTCCTTTTATTCCAAATTCTTCTCTATACCATTCTTCAATCTCATAATTATAATATTTTTCTTGATTTAAGAAATCTATATCTAATTTGGAATCAGAGTCATTAATGGACTTATTTATTTCTCTAATAATTTTCTTTGAAAGAATAGTTTTCTTCTTCATTTCGGATTTTTCTCAAATGCACTACAACGTTTTTTATAAAGTTAGTTGCGTGAATTTAGGAATAAAATTCCAAATACGCAATACAGCTTTGTATTCCGAAGGAATTCAAAGGTAAGCGATTACAAGCAATTAATTTTATACGCTGTTGTGCATAGTGTTTTTTACTTTTCAATTCCGTGGCAGGAGCAAACTCACCACCAGTTCCAATGCAAACAGATGATATATCTGAGGTAGTAAATTATATTACTACGAACAAGTCATCACTTATTGTAAGTGATGATATTGGTTTTATTGGTGTAAGTGCTGGCGCTCATTTATCTTTATTGTGGAGTTATGCCAATGATACCAATAACCAAGTAGCTATGGTATGTAGTATTGTTGGTCCAGTAAATTTTACAGATCCGGAGTATTATAATAGCACCAATCCTGTTTATCAGTCTATATATCTATTATTTGGAAACCCTTCTATAGCGTTTTTAGAATCAGCAAGTCCTTACCACAGAGCAACAGTAACTTCGCCTCCAACATTATTGTTTTATGGTGGTCAAGATCCTTTAGTGCCAAGCTCGCAAGGAATAGATATGGATTCTAAACTTTCCAATCTTGGAGTTCCTCACGAATTTACTTTTTACCAAGATGAAGGCCATGGTTGGTATGGCCAAAATCTAGAAGATACTTTTACAAAAATATCTAATTATATAAATCAGTATTTATAAAAAAACCCATTTCTGTCTTAAATTTCATTAAAAAGACATTATTTTTAACTCAATAACCTTATGAAAAAACTTGTACTTGTTCTCTTTATTTTAAGCATTAGTTCTAAAAGTTACTCTCAGATAAACCCAAACAATATTGAGATTATAAGAGATAACTATGGAGTGCCTCATATTTATGCTGCCACAGATGCAGAAGTTGCTTATGGTTTTGCTTGGGCGCAAGCAGAAGACCATTTTAAACTTATTCAAGAAGGCTATTTGGCTGGAAACGGTTTGCTAGGAAAACTCATTGGATTAAAAGGAGCAGGAGCCGATTTTTTAACCCAATTAATTCAGTCTGAAGAAACGGTTGATAAATACTACAACACTCTTGATAAAAAATTTATAGCCCTAGCAGAGGCCTTTGCAGCCGGTTTAAATGCATATTCTAAAAAACATCCAGAAGAAATTTTAGAGAAAAAGCTTTTTCCTCTTACCGTTAAGAAATTACTTCGCTTCACACAATTGCAACTGTTTATTTCTAATGAAGCAGATAAACTAGTTAGTGGCATTGTAAATAATAGTTTGTCTTGGCCTTACAAAATTGAAGAAGATAGTAAAGGATCAAATTTTATTGCCATTAGTAGAAATAGAACTGGTTCAGACGAAACATTCTTGGCCATTAATACACATCAACCATTAGAGGGGCCAACCTCATGGTATGAAGCACATTTGGTAAGTGAAGAAGGTACCAATATCATTGGAGCGGCATTTCCTGGCACACCTTGTATATTAACTGGTGCAAACGAATATTTAGGATGGACTCATACCGTTAATTACCCAGATAAGGCAGATGTATTTGCACTAGAAATGCATCCAAAGAAAAAAGATGTTTATTTGGTTGATGGTAAACCCTATAAATTAGAAAAATTTAAAGCAAAACTTACTTTAAAATTTCTTGGAATAAATATACCAATTAAGAAAAAGTTCTACAAAAGTATTTATGGTCCAACATTAAAAAATAAAACCGGAGTCTATTCAGTTAGAACTCCAAGCACCACAAATATTACAGCCATAGAGCAGTGGTGGAAAATGAATAAGGCTACCAATTTTTCAGAATTTTATAAAGCTTTAGAAATGAAAGCTTTGCCAGGATATAATATTGGGTATGCAGATAGAAACGACACTATTTTTTATATTTCAAATGGTAAAATTCCTATAAGAGCAAAAGGCTATGACTGGACAGATGTTGTTCCTGGAAATACTAAAGAAACCTTATGGGATAGTTATTATGATATAAAAGATTTACCACAAGTTGTAAAGCCAGCATCTGGTTTTGTGTACAATGCCAATCATAGTCCATTTAAATCATCAAGTGAGGCAGACAATCCAAATGCTGAAAATTTTGCCAAAGAAATAAATTTTGAAACCTATGATAACAATCGTTCTACTAGGCTTTTGAAGTTGTTAGAGGAAGAAGAGCGTATAGATTATAATCGTTTTAAACGCATAAAGTATGACCATCAATTACCAACACCGCTGCAGTATAATTATATGGATTTAAACTCCTTGTTTGACATGAAAGCAGCAGACTACCCAGATGTAAGTGTGTTGTTAACAGACATTCAAAATTGGGATAGAATTACCAACCCAAGCTCCTACGGAGCAGGTGCTTATGCTTCTTTGTATTATCAGCTAACTCCTTTTTATTATCAACTTGGAAAAGATCGAGTTTTTACAAAAGAGGCTTTATATGAAGCTTTAAAAATTACAAAAGCGCATTTAAAAACGTATTTTAACGCTGAACGAATTCAACTTGGTGAATTTCAAAAATTAGTAAGAGGAAATAAAGAGCTTCCCATTTTTGGACTTCCAGATGTAGTAACTGCTATGAGAGGGCAACCTTACAAGGACGGAAAAATTAAAATTACTCATGGAGAATCTTATATTGGTTTAGTGAGGTTTACACCCACCAAAACGTACTATGAATCTGTGATTTCTTTTGGAAATAGCCGAAGGCCAGAAAGTCCTCATTACACAGATCAGATGGAGTTGTATGCTAATTTTAAGACAAAAACAATGTCATTTGATCGCTCAGATGTTATGAAAACAGCCAAAAGAATTTATGCTCCAAAATAGCTGCTTTCTAGGATAATTTTTTTACCAAAGTAGCATAGCAATTATACGATCAGAGATTCTTGTAAATGATAAAGTAAAATTGTAGAAACAGACAACTATTTAAACAATCTGTAGTCAAACTTATTTTTATGAATATCGTTCATTTTGGTGGTAAGAACTTTTATCAATTTTTGTTTGTAAGGATACTTTTTTTTTAGGCAATCTTTTTGAGCAGCATCAAAAATTTTAATGGAGGCAAAATAGTCTGTTTTAGTTTCAGCACCATCTGTCACTACTGTAAATAAGGTATTATTCTCATCTAGTAGCTTTACCTTTTCCCAAATAAAACTATTGATGTTTTTTTGATGTATTCCCTCAATTTTCTTGTTCCAGTCTCCAAAATTTTGATACATTAATTTCATACCGTCTTTAGCTGATTTAATTTTGTAGAATCTAAGCTCATGTATATATATAGTATCATTTTCAACTAAAATTGGTGTGCTTACAATTTTAAATTGAGTGTAGGCCTCTTTTACAGAAACATCTTTATATGAAGAACAACTAAAAATAGAAATAATAGAAAGAATAAGAATGTATTTTTTCATGGGAAAATTAGACACAACACTACTAGACAACTTTTTTCTCTATGGCTAAAAAGTGGGTTACTTTATCGGTATACAAAGGAATAATTTTAACCTCACATTTATAAGGAGTCTTATCTTTTTTGTAATTGGTGATAATTTCTGCAAAAGGCTTTAATTCGTCTAGTTTACCTCTAATTCGCTTTTTGGTTTCTGGCAAAGTATTTTGCCCTTGTAAAAAATTAGGTGTTTTATTTAGTGCGTATTTCTTTGTATAGCCTGTCATTTCTGTAAAGCCGTTGTTTACCCAAAGTATTTTTTGATTGATATCTGTAATAATTAAGGCTTCAAAATCTTGATCTTTAAAAATTCCATCAATTTCATTTTTCCAGTGAGCTTTTTGGGCAAATAATTTTATAAAATCAATGTCACTTTCAATTTTTAGGTTCTCTAGTGTTAGATTGTAATCTTGACTAAAGATATCCCAACTTGCTAATGGCATGATACTTTCTTTAAGCGGAGTAATTTCAGACATTATATTTTCGCACTCAGAATCTGAGATAGAAGAAATAAAAATGTCTAAAGACATCATATTAGAAAAATTGTTTTTCATGTTGTTTCTTTTTCTTTATACCTCTAAAAGCAATTGAAGTCTAAGTTAGCTGTCTTGCAAAAGTACAAAACTTTAAAATAAACATTAAAAATAATTTTTTATGCTTTTTAAGCTCATCTTTTACAGTGGTTTTATTTGAAAAAGGAGCATACTTAACTTCATAAACTAAGATATTTTTTTCATCAAAAGAATGAGTACTTTAATTGCCAATTCATATGTTTTTTTGGGAGGAACTCTTTAGCATAAGAATTTTATTTATCTTTAAAAATTATGAAAAAATACATACTCTCATTAGACCAAGGAACAACAAGCTCTCGGGCAATTGTTTTCGATAAAAAAGGAAGCATTGTTTCTATCGCTCAAAAAGAATTTAAACAATATTTTCCGAAACCGGGCTGGGTAGAACATGACCCCAATGAAATTTGGTCAACTCAAGTTGGTGTTGCAGCAGAAGCCATTACTAAAGAAGGTTTGAGCTCTGATAGTATTGCAGGGATTGGTATTACCAATCAGCGTGAAACCATCGTAGTTTGGGATAGAAAAACAGGTAAACCGGTATACAATGCTATTGTTTGGCAAGATAAAAGAACCTCAGATTTTTGTGATCAGCTAAAAGAAATGGGGAAGAGTGAATTGATTAGAGAAAAAACAGGACTGGTTATAGATTCTTATTTTTCTGCTACCAAAGTAACCTGGATCTTAGACCATGTAGAAGGAGTAAGAGAAAGAGCAGAGGCAGGAGAATTGGTTTTAGGAACCATAGATACCTGGTTAATTTGGAATTTCACAAAAGGAGAGCAACACGTAACAGATGTTACCAATGCTTCTAGAACTATGCTATTTAATATTCACACCATGGATTGGGATGATGAACTTTTATCCCTATTTAACATTCCAAAAAGCATGTTACCTCAAGTGAAGCAGTCTAGCGAAATATACGGTCACACAAAAGCTACTTTCTTTGATGCTAACATTCCTATTTCTGGAATAGCTGGAGATCAGCAAGCCGCCTTGTTTGGCCAAATGTGTACCAAAAAAGGGATGGTAAAAAATACCTACGGTACAGGATGTTTTATGTTGATGAATATTGGAGAGAAACCAATTATTTCAAAAAACAATCTATTAACAACCGTTGCTTGGAAAATTAATGGTAAAACACACTATGCCCTAGAAGGAAGTATTTTTATTGCTGGTGCAGTTGTACAATGGTTACGAGATGGTTTAAAAATTATTAGAACCTCTCAAGATGTAGAAGTCTTGGCTAGTTCTGTATCAAGTTCTGAAGGTGTGTATTTTGTACCTGCTTTTGCAGGTTTAGGTGCACCACACTGGAACCAGCACGCACAAGGAACCATGTTTGGTCTAACTAGAGGAAGCACAGACGCTCATATTGCCAGAGCAGCCATAGAATCTATAGCCTATCAAACCATGGATGTATTAAAAGCAATGGAGGCAGATGCTGGAATAGCCATCAAAGAATTACGTGTAGATGGAGGTGCCACTATCAATAATATGTTAATGCAGTTTCAATCAGATGTTTTAAATACCGTAACTGTGCGTCCTAAAGTTGTAGAAACTACGGCTATGGGAGCTGCTTTTTTAGCAGGATTGGCTGTTGGTTATTGGGAAAGCCCAGAAGAAATACAAGATATTTGGCAAATAGATACTTCCTTTATTCCTACCAAATCAAGAGAGGGTGTAACCAAGCAGATTAAAGGATGGTACAAAGCCATAGATGCTCTAGAGTACTGGACAAAAATTACTAATTAAAACACAAAAACCATGACGCCATTTATTGCAGAAATTATAGGAACAGCATTACTTATTATATTAGGAGGCGGTGTAGTAGCCAACGTAGAATTAAATAAAACCATTGGTAATAATAGTGGTTGGATTGTAGTTACTACAGGCTGGGCCTTGGCAGTCTATGTTGCCGTGGTAGTTACAGCACCTTACAGTGGCGCTCACGTAAACCCTGCCGTTAGTATTGGCTTGGCCATTGCAGGAGAATTTGCTTGGAGCCAGGTGCCTTCCTATATTCTGGCTCAAATGCTAGGAGCTATGTTAGGAGCTTCTATTGTTTGGTTGGTGTATAAAAACCATTTTGACGCAACCAAAGATGGGGCCACAAAAAAAGCAGTTTTTTGTACAGCTCCAGCAATCCGAAACACGTTTTTTAATTTAATAGGAGAAATCGTGGGTACTTTTGTGCTGGTTTTCACCATTTTAAATTTTACAGACGCAGCCATGGCAGATTCAAATGAGATAGTTGGCTTAGGGTCTTTAGGAGCCTTGCCTGTTGCTTTTTTAGTATGGGCTATTGGTTTATCTCTTGGAGGTACAACTGGTTATGCTATTAACCCAGCAAGAGATTTAGGCCCTAGAATTATGCATGCTATTTTACCAATAAAAGACAAAGCATCTAATGATTGGGGGTATTCATGGATACCCGTTATTGGGCCAATTACAGGTGCTTCATTGGCTGCTTTATTGGCTATGTTCTTATCGTAAAAACTACATTTTATTTGGTAGAATTCTAACTATTTTTACTTTTTTAAAAACAACATCAACTATGCAACATATTGCTTCATCGTTTACATTACCCAATGGTTCAATTTTAAAAAACAGAATTGCCAAATCTGCCATGAGTGAAAATTTTGGGACCAAGTATCATGCCCCAAGTAAAGGGTTAATTCATGCCTATAAGGTCTGGGCAAAAGGCAATCCGGGTTTACTTATTACAGGAAATGTAATGGTAGACTCTAAAGCACTTGGAGAGGCACGTAATGTTGTAGTAGAAGATTACAAACATTTTAAGGAGTTAGAAGCTTGGGCAAAATCTGTTGAAGGAACTGGGGTACATCTTTGGCCACAGATTAACCATCCTGGGAGGCAGGCTTTTGCATCAATTAATAGAGTAATTGTGGCTCCTTCTGCCATTCCGCTTAAAATGGGTGGTGCTTCAAAAATGTTTGCCATGCCAACGGCTTTAACGGAAGAGGCTATTTTAGATATTATTAAACGCTTTGGTACTACAGCAAGAATTTTAAAAGAAGCAGGTTTTACAGGCTGTCAAATACATGGAGCACATGGGTATTTAGTGAGTCAGTTTTTATCTCCTAACAGTAATATTAGAACAGATCAGTGGGGAGGTACATTAGAAAATAGAGCACGCTTTGTATTAGAAATATATAGAGAAATTCGACGTCAGGTTGGAGCAGATTATCCTGTAGGAATAAAAATTAATTCTGCAGATTTTCAGAGAGGTGGTTTTACCGAAGAAGAATCTATGGAGGTTATTCAATTGTTGGGAAATGAAGGGATGGATCTTATTGAAATTTCTGGAGGAACCTATGAAAAACCTGCAATGATTAAAGGAAACCGTAAAAAGAGTACTGTAGAACGAGAAGTCTATTTCTTAGAGTATATAGAAAAAGCACGTAAGCTAACAAAGACTCCACTATTACTTACAGGTGGTTTTAGATCTGTATCTGTAATGGAAGATGCTTTGGCTAGTGGTAAATTAGATGTTATTGGTTTGGCTAGACCTTTTTGTTTATATCCAGCACTAGCTAATCAAATTTTTGATGGCTCTGTAAAACAATTTGAAGCGCCCATTCCACGAATAGGAATCCCGTTACTAGACAAGTTAGGTGGTGTAGAACTCCCTTGGTATGAACTTCAAATACAGCGAATTGGAAAAGGGAAAAAACCTAAAAAGAATCTTCCAGGTATATTTGCATTTTGGTTTACTATGAAAAGTTTATTTTTAAAATCTTTTTGGAAAAATTAAATTCTATTAAAGATTAAAAATTATTTAGAATATTTCTAAATAATTTTTTTTTTTGAAGATTCATATGTAGTTTTGCCATCTAATGCAAAGCAAAAAAGTTACTTTAGAAAGGGTTCGTGTAAAACAAGTAATTGTTTTAGCACTTTTATTTATGATGATTGGTACTCTTTTAGAATTATACTTGCTAGATCATTACGAAGATACATGGCAATTAATTCCAATTTTATGTATTGGTGCCGCCCTGGTAAATCTTTTTATTCTTTTTTTTAGAAGATCACAAGTAGTCATTACTTTATTTAAACTAGTGCTGGTTCTTACCTCTTTTAGCGGAATTTATGGTGTGGTTCTACACCTACAAGCTAATTATGAGTTTGAGCAAGATATGAAGCCTACTGCAAACTTCTGGGAGCTTTTTTCAGAAAGTTTATCGGGCGCTTTACCAACCTTAGCACCCATGAGTTTACTTGTTTTAGCATTTATTGGTTATTCATATTTAATTTTAATAAAACAACACAATGAAAAAATTCAGTAAACTATCTATTATCATGCTATCAATAAGTTTGTTGCTAGTATCTTGTAAAGAATCTGCAGAGAAGAAACAAAAATCAGACACAACTGTGGAAAACAAACTAGTAGAAAAAAGTGCCCCTATGGCAGTTTTAAATGCCAATCTAGCTACCGAATCAGATTTAATAGCACTAGGGCTTTCATCTGAGCTAGTTACCAAATTACTAGCTGCAAGACCTTTTCTAACAATGGCAGATTTTAATGCAAATGTAGCAGAAGAAAATACAGAAGAACTCTTTAAAAAATTGTTTGTACCATTTAATCTAAATACCACTGCAGAAAAAGATTTTAAAGTGATTCCTGGTGTTGGTGATAAAATGGCGCATGAATTTGAAGAGTACAGACCTTATACCAGCGTTCTTCAATTTAAACGTGAAATTGGTAAATATGTAGATGAAAATGAAGTAGCACGTTATTTAGACTATGTTTTTGTGCCAGTAGAATTAAACACAGCTACAGAAAATGACATAAAAGCATTACCTGGTGTTGGCGATAAAATGACCCATGAGTTTATAGAATACAGACCTTACTCAAATCTAGCTCAATTTAGAAAAGAAATAGGAAAGTATGTAGATGACAAAGAATTAAACAGACTAGAGCGTTTTGTGTATTTAAAAGAGTAGTTTTTATTGCTTTAAGATGAGCTAAAAAAGTAAACATCAAATTAATAATAACCCCAACATATTTTTTGGGGTTATTTTTTTATCCTTATCTTAAATAATTGAACACGTATATTTTCATGCAACTATTTCTAGAAATTTATAAAGAAATCCTGTAAATTTATTTATTATCTTTAACTTTATATTCAATTTATACAAAATGAAAAACCAAGTAATTATTCTTTTAAGCACACTTTTTTGCTCCTTTATATTCATCACTTCTATACAAGCTCAAGAAACTATTTTTGACAAATTGAATGTCATAGCTATTGTAGACCAAAAAGTAATGATGCCAATGCGCGATGGAGTAAGACTTGCCAGTGATATTTATAGGCCTAAAGAAGCTGGTAAATATCCTATTATTTTTTCTAGAACACCTTACAACTTTAATTCTTGGGGAGATGGTGAACAAAGAACAAGAACTGCAAACCGTGCTTATGAATATGTAAAAAAAGGATATGCCTATGTTGTTCAAAATGAACGAGGGCGTTTTTATTCTGAAGGAGAATGGGATATTTTAGGTGTTCCTCTTACAGATGGGTATGATGCTTTTGAATGGATGAAAAATCAAGCATGGTCTAATGGAAAAATTGGAACACTAGGATGTTCTTCAACTGCAGAATGGCAAATGGCTGTTTCTGCCTTAGATCACCCTTCACATGCTGCAATGGTGCCACAAGGTTTTGGTGCTGGTGTTGGACGTGTGGGCGATATTAATGAACAAGGAAATTGGTATCGTGGAGGTGTAGAACAAATGTTGTTTTTTTCTTGGTTATATGGTGTAGAGCACGATAAATTTAAACCAAGAATTCCATCAGGGGCCACCCAAGAAGACTTAATTAGAATATCAAGATTTTATGATTTAGCACCAGAAAACCCAAAAGTAGATATGGCAGAGGCGTTAACTCATTTACCAATTCAAGACATTCTAAAAAACATACACGGTAAACAAGAAGTCTTTGATAAAATGATTCGTAGAAAACCAAACGACCCAGAGTGGTTTAATGGTGGTATTTACCATGATGATAAAGATATTGGCACCCCTAGTTTTTGGTTTGCTTCTTGGTACGATGTTTCTATTACGCCAAATATTTCATTGTTTAATCATGCAAGAAATAACTCAAAAGATGCTTTTATAAGAGACAATCAATACTTAGTAATTGCACCTACACTTCATTGTGCGTATACAAGAGCAACTGAAAACACCATTGTAGGTGAACGCAGTGTTGGAGATGCTAGACTAAACTATGATGAACAAATTACAAAATGGTTTGATTTATGGTTAAAAGGTTCAGAAAATGATTTTAAAGAAACCACGCCAAGAATACAATACTATACCATGGGTAGTAATAAATGGCAATCTTCTGAAGTATGGCCTCCAGAAAATACCGAGTTAATTACGTATTACCTACATAGTAATGGAGCTGCAAATAGTAGATTTGGAGACGGAGCGCTTTCTACTAAGAAAGCTAAAAAAGACACCCCAGATACATTTGTCTATGACCCTATGGCACCAGTGCCCTCTTATGGAGGAAATGTATGTTGTACCGGTAATGCAATAAAAGGAGGTGCTTGGGATCAGCAAGATATGGAAGCTAGAAATGATATTTTAGTATACACAACAGAAGTCTTAGCTGAAAATACCGAGGTAAGTGGTTTTATTAATTCTAAACTATATGTCTCTTCTGATGTAAAAGATACAGATGTTACCATAAAATTAATAGACGTATATCCAGATGGTTCTGCCTATAATTTAGATGAAACCATACAGCGTGTTCGTTACCGTGAAGGATATGATAAGGAGGTTTTTATGGAAAAAGGTAAGGTATATGAAGTTAATTTAACGGCAATGTCTACAAGTAATATGTTTAAAAAAGGACACCGTATACGAATAGAAATTTCAAGTAGTAATTTTCCTAGATTCGCAAGAAACCTAAATACAGGGGGTAATAATTATGATGAAAAAATTGGGATTACAGCGCATAATACCATTCATCATTCTGCAAAGTACCCCTCTCAAATACAAATACCAATAGCTAAAAAATCTTTTTAAACTCCATAAGGAAGAAAAATGCTAGTGTTTATTTTAATGAGGTTTTATTCTAAGCAGAGAACTCTACCAATAGAACTCATATATTTTTTTAAATAATTTATACGAGCAGGGGTAACATTAAGGGTGTTTTAGATAGAAAATTCTTCTACCAATTTTTCTAACATCACTACACACTTATCTAGTTGTTCTTGTGTGGTAAATTCATTGGCACGATGTGCCTGTTCTATAGAGCCTGGCCCGCAAATAATACTTTGGTAACCAGCTTCATGAAATTGCCCTGCCTCAGCCGCATAAGAAACAGTTCTCCAGGTATTGCGTCCAGAGATTTTTTGAGTTAAAGCAACAATACTATCTGTTTCTTTGGTGTCTAGTGCTGGTACTGGGGGGTGTAATAATGTGTTGGTAATTTTAAAATTAGGAAACAGTTTTCTTACCTCTTGTTCTCGTTCTTTGCAAAACGCAAAAAAATCATTAAAAATAGTTTGAATATCATCTTTTGGAATAACTCTCACATCCCATTCAAAACGGGTGTATTCTGCTACAATATTAGTAGCAACACCTCCATGTATTTGCCCAACATGCAGGGTAGAATGTGGGGGTTCAAACCTGTGATCTTGTGTAGCCAGAGATAATTGTTTCATTTTGTTTTCTAGCCATATAATAAGTCTAGTACTTTCATGTATAGCACTAATTTCTTTATGAATTCCGCTGCTATGCCCTGCAGAACCATTTACTTCTGTTTGTACATAACACACCCCTTTTTTTCCAATAACAGGCTCCAACAATGAGGGCTCCCCAATAATGGCATAGGTGGCGTTTTCTATATAGCTTTTTTTAATATGCTCTATAAGTTCTGGAGCTGCTAAACAACCAATTTCTTCATCATAACTAAAAGCAAAATAGATGGGTTTTTTTAAATGAGCCTTACTCAATCTAGGTAGTGTAGCCAAACAACATGCAATAAAACCTTTCATGTCTGCGCTTCCTCGGGCAAATAATTTACCGTCTTTTTTTACAAGTGTAAATGGGTCTGTATGCCAATCTTGGCCTTCCACTGGTACAACATCTGTATGCCCAGATAATATAACACCACCATCTATTGCTGGTCCAATTCTACAATGCAACGAGGCTTTTGTTTCTTCTTTATTAGGAACTAATATAGTTTCTACACCAAAGGCTTCAATATAATTCTTAATCCAATAAATAATCTTAAGGTTACTTTCTCCTCCTAAAACTGGAAAACTAACCAGTTTTGCTAAAATATCTTCTACATTCATATTATTTATAGCCAATAGTTACCGCTATAATTAAGAATATAGCTGAGAGCAAAAATACAATTATTGCCACAGGAAAAATAAATCGCAACCATTTATCTAGCGGCACGCGGCACATGCTTAGCATGGCAATTAATCCGCCAAGAGTTGGGTTTATTAAATTAGAAATTCCATCACCAATTTGAAAGGCTAAAATAGTAGTTTGCCTAGTAAGCCCAATTACCTCTCCTAATGGTAGCATAACCGGTAAGGTTGCCAATGCCTGGCCACTTCCTGATGGAATAAAAAAGTTAATAATACTCTGAGAAATAGACATCCCTATAGCAGATAAATACAAGGGTAATGTTTTTAAAACTTCAGATAAATGAAAAGAAATGGTATCACTAATATGTCCCATTTCCATTAATACTTTAATAGTAGTAGCAAAACCTACCATAAACGCTCCAGGAGCAACATAGGCAACAGATTTTAGTACCGTTTCGCTAATGCTGTTTCCTTTCATTCCGCCTATAATTCCGGTAGCTATTGTAACCATTAAAAATATGGCAGATATTTCATTAATGTACCAGTTTAGATTAAAAACACCATATAAAATGGCGCCCAACCCAACAATAAACGCACTTATTACCAACCAATTATTTAGTGAAATTGAATAGTCTGATAAAGGTTTAGAAAGTACAATTCCGTCTTCATTTAAGTCTTTCCCAAGACTGTTGTTAGGGTCTTTCGTAATTTTTTTTAAGTATCTTACATTGTAATAAGCAAGAAAACTTAGGGCAGAAAAACATAAAGCACTACGTAATAAAGCACCAGAAAATAAGGGTAATTCTCCAATTTTATGGCCAATACCCACCGTGTACGGGTTTATTGGAGAAAGCCCAAACCCAAGAGTTACCGCACCCACAGATATACCAGCTGCCAATACTAGGTCTCCGCCCAACGCTAGACTTACCACTGCTGCAATTGGTATTAAAGCAATATTGTGTTCATAGCCTACAAAAACTCCTAAAGCACCGTAAATAAAAGTCATAATTACAACGGCTAAGTATTTTTTATCTCGTCCAACTTTGTGAACAAAAGTACCCACAGCATTTTCTATGGCCTTGGTTTTTTCCATAACACCAAACATAATACCACCAGAAAACACCACAAACATTACCTCTATAGCAGCTTTAAAACCCAAAGGAATGGCTTTAAACATGTCTAAAAAACCAATAGGAGTACTAGGTATAATACTGTAGGAGCCAGGTATTACGTTGTTTCTTCCTTCAATTAAGATGCGTTTAAACTCACCGGCAGGAATAATATAGGTTAACAGTGTTACAAAAACAATAATCATAAACAGCATGCTTACAGCGTGCGGAATTTTTTCGAACCAATGGGTTGTTTTCATAGATAAAATTGTAGAAAATAAAAGTGTCTAAAATAGGGGTTTTTTTAGAATCATGTATTTTAAACAGGGTTAATTTTTTGCAGCATTTTAGTACTAAAAACAATAGTATTTTTGCTGGCTTTCTACAAGGCCTATGGCACAGAATTGATTCGTTGTTTTATTATTGTGTTTTATTATTAACTTTTTAAAGACAAATGAAGATTTATTAAGAATGTTTTTTTACTTTTCAGTAATAAAACAGCTCTAAATGAAGAAAAACGTACTTATTGCTACAGACAACCTGTTTTTAACAAACAACGCTAAAACAGCCCATGGTTTGCTAAGAGGATCTAAACGCTTTCATGTGCTGGCTGTGCTAGATGAAGAAAATAAACATGCAGATGCAGGGCAACTACTAGACGGCAACAATAGAAATGTTCCTATACTTGGCACCATAGATGAAGCCATTAAACAATTTAAAACCATAGACTATTTAGTAGTGGGGGTAGCCACCGTTGGCGGTATATTATCTGCCTCTCTATTACAAATTATTAGGGAGGCTATAAGTAATGGCATAGGCATTGTAAACGGCCTACATGACCAGCTTCAAGAACGCAAAGACATTGCTCTATTAGCCAGCCAAAACAAGGTAGAACTTATAGATATTAGAAAACCAAAAACTCCTAAAGAACTGCATTTTTGGTCTGGAGATATTTTTAAGGTAAAGGCGCCTATTGTTGCTTTTTTAGCCATGGACTGCGCCATGGGAAAACGCACAACAGCCAACTTAGTTGTAGAAGAATGCTTACAACACAACC
>Ga0209712_10002328_pt1 | contig 15671 bp, 10 predicted proteins | sample ArcOceMetagenome_FD_187443 | JGI IMG/M metagenome (GOLD analysis project Ga0209712, IMG submission 187443) | Marine eukaryotic phytoplankton communities from Arctic Ocean - Arctic Ocean - Greenland ARC118M Metagenome (SPAdes) (version 2) | ecosystem: Environmental > Aquatic > Marine > Oceanic...
TTTTTCAAGGCTCATTCCAACTTCTTAAATTTCATTAATTTTGAGGGTTCAGCACATTCTTAACATCTTATTTACCTAATTATGTGTCATCTGGGTTATCATCAATGGCAGACCCATCGTCTTCCTCGTTATTACCAGTGTTAGTTTCCCCAGATGCTTGTTCCTCATCTTCCATCTCCAGTTCCTCACCATTTTCATCATTAATGATTCTCCTTTCCTCGTCAAGTGCAGCAGCTTCCTCATCCATAGGCTCAATATCTTCATCTTCTCCAGCAGCATTTGCCTCTGCATTTGCTGCGGCAACAGTAGGAACAGTGAAGGTTCCAATTGGCATGCCCTGTGGCTTGATTTTAGAATCATGCACATCATTGACCAACATAGTGATGAGACAACCAGTGCGCTCAAAGCAACCAACTCTCATGCTCTCCATATCACTGTCCATAACATAAGCAAGAGCCTTTGAAACAAAATCTGTGATCAGAATACGTCGCTCACATGCAGTCATTTTCCCCTCCCAAATAGTCATGTTATTTGCATCCATAAGCCATTCATCAAGGGATCTCCCAACAGCTATGCGTACTGATCTCCCAAGTCCTGCATCAATTGGCTGGATGAAGTGTGTCATGTTTGGGGGTAGGTAGCACAAGAAGACCTTGTTACTGCCAAAGATTTCTTTCACCTCAAGATCCAAGTGTGCACCGAGATTATCACAAAACATGATAACCCAAACATCTTCACCATGCACTTCATTCTTATGTGCCACAAACTTCCGAGCAAGATCTCTCATTGCCACACTATCCACCCATGCTTTCTTCTGCCAAAATACATCAACATCCTTATCCCACCTTTCTTTCTCTGCTGCTGGAATTCTCTTTCCTGTTCCCTTGCAAATGAGATCACACCATCCAAAAGCCCTGTCACCAGTACCAGCATTGAAAACCAAGTGCATTGTGAACTGTCGCTTGCGAAGGGATTCTTTGGGGCACTTGATGTTTACATCATTGTCATCTTCCATTGTGAAGGTATCATCTTGACCATTAACAAAGGGTAGAGGAACTTGATCCATATTGTAGCGTCGCTCTGGAGGAAACCTGCCCCACAGAGCATCTCTCCCATCAGCACCATCATCCTCTCTTGGTTGAAGAAAATCAAATCTTACTTTGTAGAGAAACTCCTCATAATCTCCAATGCACTCTTCAGCAGTGCGCTCTTTACCATTCTTCCTTTTCTTGAACTTAATCTTCTTTCGCTTGATGAATCTCCTCATCCAACCACTAGATGCTTTGAAAGTAGTGGTGCCCCATTTAGCAACATTCTCCAGCTTCTTGGCATTGAAGATTTTACGACCATTGACCTGCAACCATTTTGAAGAGACCTTCTGCCCTTTCTTTCTTTTCTCAACAAATTGGGAATACAGCTCAGTCTCTATCTCATGAAAGGGTGATGCTGTGTTCCTTGTCTGTCTCTTCTTCCCATTGGATGATTTGTTACGGCCCAGTAGATCATCCAAACATCTACCATATGCATCAGCTTTGCTCCATTTTGTGAATCTGTTCCTCAACCTTTCCACTTCTGCTGGAACACACTTCATAACATCACGGTAGTATTCAGTTACGGACGCAGTCACTCCCTCATTAATTGCCTGGAACACTACATCCACAAACTCAACCTTTTGCCGGGATGACCAATTCTGACGCACAGCACATCCTCTGTTGGTCTTCCTGCCATCAAGGATTGATGCTTGAATTCTAGTATTGCTTACAGCTGTACCACTCTGCTCATTTTGTAGCCTATAATCTGATCTTGCCTGATTCCATCTTTCATCTGCAGATCTGGTCCCATGAAATAGTGTTGTGTTATGAGTCCTCTCCACCTCCATTGCATCCTCCTTTTGCTGTTTCAACTTTTGTGCCTTTGCTGTATCACAAGTAAGTTGGTGGGAACCAAGACCTTGCGGTGATTTGAATCCTCTGGTGCATACACATAAATGCTTGAACAGTCCTCCCTCAGACTTTGCCTTCTTGGATGCCTTTATTACAAACTCATATTCCACTTCTCTAGTGTTCTTGCCTGTCTTCTTGAACTTTTGTTGAGTGATATCATATCCCTTGATTCCGAATAGAGTTCCTTGAATCTTTGGTCGTTTTGAAAGATCTGACATTTGAGAACTTTCGATTGTAGTACTGTGTAGCGGCTCAAGTACTAGCACAACACCTAAATTCGGAACACGGTCGTCTTCGCCGTCGGATACAGATGCAATTAGAATCAACTGTAGTCATGCTGTTATAACATATCTGCCTTATATTTAGTAGGTTACGAGCTCTGATGTCAACATCTAAAAAAATTGTCCTGCTCAGGGCTCATGACCATCTTAAAAATCAGACAATCTGAGGGCTCGCCATCTTATGTGGGGAATCTTATACATGAGATTGGAGTGTAGCACATGTACTTTGTACCGGTACTATCATAGCTAGACTACTAGAACTTAGACTGCTTCACGTGATACCTCAGCAATACCTCATAGAATGAACGGAACTGGAGGAATGAGCAACAACGCAAATCCAAACATCGCTGGTCAAGGCAGTCCTCAGATGTTCAATATGCAAATGCCTCCACTTTCCAACGCAGTGCAGCAGCAAAACCGGCCCGGAACAAATCCTCAACAGATGCAACAAAACAATATGGCATCCATGCCTCAGGCTATGATGGGCGCACCAATGATGAACAGCGCACCTGGGATGACAATGAACAATATGCCCCAGGCTCAGCAGCAGCAGCTAATGCAGTCTCTAAGGAATATGCCCCAGCAGATGAACCTAGCTATGATGCAATCAAAAATGGCGCAGAATAATCAAGGTCCTCAAATGGGGATGGGAATGCCACAGGCTATGATGGGCGCAAATATGATCAACGGCGCACCTGGGATGGCTATGAATAATATGCCCCAGGCTCAACAACAGCAGCATCTAATGCAGTCTCTAAGAAATATGCCTCAACAGATGAACCTAGCTATGATGCAACCAAACATGGCGCAGAATAATCAAGGTCCTCAAATGGGGATGGGGATGGGAATGGGAATGCCACAGGCTATGATGGGCGCACAAATGATTAACGGTGCACCTGGGATGGCAATGAACAAGATGCCCCAGGCTCAACAGCAGCAGCTAATGCAGTCTATAAGGAATATGCCCCAGCAGACGATACAACGAGCTCAGAGTTCAGGGTCAAACATTCAAAACACCGTTCAACCGCAGATGCCTCAGATACAAATGATGCAACAGTCCCAAGGGATGCAAGAATCGCCAAACTCTCATTACGAACAAAATCATTCATCTGGTGGGCAAAATATCAGCCAAAACACGATGAATACAAACATGTCTGGGGGTGATGGTATTCATGGTGCTTCAGGCAATAGTCAAGGGCAGCAACAATCTTTTATGCCTGATATGCAATCAATGCAAATGCAACATGCTCAAATGGCGATGTTCTTGCAGATGCAGCAAAAGCAGCAGAGCAAGCAACAACAACCAATCGTCAGGGCTCAACCTGACCAACGTCCTCAGTCACAGTCATCCAATTTTCAATCGAACTTGCCGAAAGAAAACAAAAATGATATGCATAAAGCCCCTTTGATACCGTCACAAGAAAATAGACATATCAACACGAAGTTTAACATTGATTCAAATAACGCCAAGGACCTATCAAGAAGGAGATCTCAGCCGTCCCAGCAACAAATGCAAATGCCATCACCTATGTCTCAGATGCAAATGTCAAAAGAGCTCCAGCTCAAACTGCAGCGGCAAATGATTGATCAGATTCGAGAGTCTTCGGTAGTAGCAGGCAATCCAAATGATCAGCCCGGTCATATAAGACAAGGAAAACAAAAATTGAAACTCCCTCCAGACGATATTGCAGAACAATCATTTGACAGAACAAAAGGTGTCAGGAACAATATTTCCCCTTCGTCTCTTTCACAAAACTTATCTGGATTTCAAGGATTTGAACAGACCAAGAGATCTGTGATCCAAAGCCCAACCAAAATCCCCACCCCTTCAAATGCTAGATTAAGTTCCGCAAGCACAATACGTGATGTTGACCCACATCATAAATTGATGAAACCAGAAGATGCGTGTCCATTGATTGATTCGATGCCTTGGGAAGAAAAAGTAATCTACATTTCAAGACATGTTATGGGTGGTCGCAAGGGGAATGGTTATTTCAGAACTCTTTCTCATTTGAAAAGAATAAGGAAGAAGCTTAGCGAGGATGAGCCTGAGGCAAAAATGGCAAAAACGTTCGCTCGTCCTTCAGATGACCATAAGAACCAAGAAACACACATCGACTCAAATCATGAAATTGAAAAACTCAAACAACATCCAACCATTGCAAAAAGTATTTTGGGGGAAATGGGGCTTGGTATTACGTTTTGTAGCACTGTTGCGTCAGCTATCGAAAGTGTTTTGAGTAGCATTAGCCCCGATGATAATGAAAACGGCAGCGGAGGAAATGCAATTAAACCGACACGGCGAAAATCTACAGGCTCAAAACGTGCTCCTGGCAGCAAAGGTCAAGCCCCAAAAATTAACTCGCCACAAACAGAAAATCAGGTGATTCAACAATCAAGAAATATCCACGGTACAATGTCTCGGAAAGAGAGAGATAAGCAATTATCCATTCCGAAAATGAAGGATCCTATAGAGGCGATGGTAGTAGCCGACGAGAAGAAACCCACCAAAAGGGAATTGGCGTTTCGGCATTTTGAGACAACTCGTTATCGTGCGTTGAAAAATGGAGATTTCGTAGCTGCTGCTAAATTTCAAGAAAGTGGGGCTTGGATATTGGCAAGGGTTGTGCACGATCAAAACGAAAAAGACATGTCTTCTGCAGATCTGAAGAGCCTGCCAAAAGAGAAGCGTGGAGAATTCCTAGACTCTCGCGTAGTTTTGCAAGATATTGAAAGCTTCAATGCAGGAGTGAAAGATTTGAATAAAATGAAAATGGTTGCAAGGAAGAGTATATTGCCGTTACCACGAAATCATGTGGAATCAAACCTGTGGCTCTACCGCTGCAGAAAAGGTTTTAGAGTCTATGCGATGTATCCGTCAACAACGCGCTTATATCCTGCAACTGTTATTGACAGCACTAGCTTCTGTATCAACGAAGACAATATTTGTGTTGTCGAATTTGACGGGGATGCAGGTAAGACAATGTTATTAACTCGGCTTGAGCCCCCTCAATACACACGCAATCATCTTACCAAATTGAAATGCTTTCTGTTTCCAGATGAAAAAACTGGGAAACTTCACCAAAAACACATTCCTGGGAGGTTCGTAACACTGATACCCAAGGAATATCCAGTTTCAAAGGCATCGCGGAGGAAAAGCGGCACCAATGCCAATTCCGTGCGTGGGAAAGACGGCGAAAACAAATCACAAATTCGGCAAAATAAACCGGGGACAACAAAAGATAGGCCAAAACTAGAGAAGCAGGCGAGCTCGTTGGATACTCTGCTTATGGAAGGACTGGGCGATCTTGATGGCATCGATGACATCGACCTAGATGACGACTTAAAAAGTGCTGATGAAGGTAGTTCTTAGTCTTAAATCCTGCAGTGGCATAATGTGCAAGACTTTTAGAGATCATGATTACTCTTCCTATGATACTCAATTATACTTTGTTACAGTTGATGGCATGTGCATTAAATTAGGAACTGCCTAGTGGGTGACGGGCAACAATTGTTATATTTCATTTACATACACAGTCGGCATTTATGATGACCTACGTCCGTTGCGGCCACTTTTGCGAGACTTCCCAGCGCTTTGACGACGAGCTCCACCTCCCTTGTTCATTCGAGCAAGTGCTTGAAGAGCCATTTTATCTGGTTGTGGTTTTTTGTCTAAATAATACCCAAGACCCCTTTCCCCCATTTTAAAAACAAAACCTTTCTTGGATCCCTTAAATTTCTTTGAAGAAATGAAGTCTTTGGATTCTTTCTCCTTCTTGGCAGCCTTCGGTGTCTCAGATTTGCTATCTGCCGACTTCGTCTTAATCTTCTTCGCTGACTTAGGAGTAGCAGCAACAACCTCCTTCTTATCCTCAACTGAAGCCGAGCGTTTTTTGCTTTTCTTAGGAGTATCCACACCTGCTGCGTCAATTTTGGTCTCGCTGCTGGTCTTTTTTTGTGTCTTCTTTAGAGCTTTAACAAGCGGTGACTTTGCAGCAAGTTCTTTCTTCTGCTTTTTCTTAGCCTCTGCAGCAATTTCCCGTTCTGCTTCCACTTCCTCCTCTTCGCGAGCACGCTTCTTCTCTGCGCTAGTAGCTACCTTCGCGATCTTAGAAATCTCATCTAGTTCTTCTCTAGTTTTGTTGTAAACAGGCAAGGCGACGCTTTGGCTGGTTTTCACATTTACTGCACTAATATTTGACCACTTTCTAGGCATGTGCCCAACCGCATTCTCCACGATTGCTATAGCATTAGCTACAAGGTGCTCAATAGGCATAGCAGTATTCCCAGCTTTGACAGACACGCAAGTTCCAGGACTAATCCACATGAAAGTGCTTCTCAAGCATTTTTTGATAGTGAAAGGAAGAGCCTCCTTTCGGGTCAATTTGATCGGTACGGGCTGTTTCTTTTCTTGGAAAAAGTTCTTTCCTAGTGCTTTGCCCAACATGGGCAGGATACGATCGTCGGCAAGAAACACGTCGTAAGACTTGAGGAGCTCGCGCCTATCTTTATATTGTGTGAATTTCTTACGAAGGGAGGTGAGAGTGAGAACTTTCTTAATGCTACCCATTTCATTGGGGAACTTTTCAATCAATTCCTTGACCCACTCTTTGGACTCGTCTTTGACAAAAAGACAAACCTCTACATCTTCAATTCCCTCTTCGGATTCATCTTTATTCAGAACTTTATGAAGAGGATGGGGGATTTCGATGCGGATAGGGCGAGAGGAAGTCTTCTCAGGTATGCGAGCAAGAGTGAACTGAACTTGCACTGGAAGATCGTTGCCAAGGAGAGAGGATTTAGAATCAGATTCGTTGTGGTGTTTGACGATCGCTGAAAGAGCTTTCTTCAAGAGGTCAGAGTCAACTGACGGGCTGTTTGCGATTGATTTTGCTACCATTGTTTGAAAATATTGGATCTAACAGGCGGTTGTGTTGGCTGAGGTTTACTCAAAGAATAAATAGATGAGTGTGCCTGATTTCACTTAGGCTTAGCTTTTGGGAGGAAAAACGAATGGTTTGTGAGATTTTTTGGAGGGAGGAAATGAATGGACAGTACACACACAACAGTGGGATTATTGAATTTCGTCTCTCTCTTGTTCCTTCTCTTTTCTCTCTCTTCTAGTTCCTCATCCATCCTCCCAAGCTAGTAAAAAACGTCTTATAGGTTATAAGCTGGCTGGATCCTTGTGGAGAGGAATTGTCACCGCGAGAATTATACGGCGTTTCCACCCCCCCCCCACACGCTATCGCTTGTCCCAACCAACCAGGGTTTGTTTTTGTTGTGGAGGAGGGACCACGACGACGAGGCCGAGGATAGGAGCGAGCGAGGAGCGATGCAAAGAAAGCCACAGATTCGAAGATTGAAGATTGTTTGTGTTGTTTGTCTTTGCGATTGCGATTACACAACAGTACAAGCGACGCGGCACCAAAAGATATCTTCGGTTACTTCCTTCTACGAAAGAAAGCTCTCCGATCCTCTACAATTTCTCTTGAAACGAGCCAAGTATTTTGAACTGAACGGAAATTAGACAAAGCCGTGTGTCCTCCGATATTCAACAGTCGAAATCGATAGTATGTCAAACATAACGCTAACAGAGGTGCCACTCGTCACGGAGGAGCATAACGCGTTTGCCGTTCGCTACAAAATTAACAATGACCTATCATTCACAAAATGTAAACGTCCGGGTTGTAACGATCCTTCCCCGTTCTTTGACGGGAACAAGGACGAGTGGCAAAGCCGCGTTGAAGGTTGTGCCGCAACTCACCATCACAACCAAGTCGTCATTCGCACTGCTGCATGCGCCGAAGAGCCTTACGTACTCTCCGTCGTGAAGGTTTCTGGCGCTGAGATGACCATGGTGGAATTTGATCTTGCGCATCTGGATGCAAACATGATGAGAGATGTTATCAAGACCACCATATTTCACCAAAAAACGGCGGAAATGGACGACGAGATGGAAATAACATCAAGTGAGGAACGTGTCAAGATCCTTATGGTTGATTCGCAGGCAAATGTTATCTCTCTGGATCTCAAATATGGAACTCTTCTTCCTTTATCTGTTCAGCACATTGCAACCCGGCCCATTTTATCTTCGCACAATATTCACCCGCACAATCGATCCAGCATCACTTCTACACAAGTAGTTGCTGTTGATTCCCAGAGATTGGTATTCGCTGTAACGCCCTTTATTCTATGCCTCAATTTGTCAAATCAGAAAGTCTCAGCTTGGAGTAAGGAATCTTGTCTTTTCAATCGTCGTAAATCATTGAGCGGGGTGCTGAGGTCTGCCAAGGGGATTTTGGTGGGGAAGTCCGGTGACGACGCGCAGGAAGAATTTGTAGAGGAAAGCAGTAACATGGCAAGCACTGCTGCACTTTGTGTCTTCAATCAGGCGAGTCCGTACGCAGCAGACGTTGACGATGACGATGACGATGACGACGAAAAACATCCGTCTGGCAAGGTTGTTTGTTCGTTGCATTCTGATGGAACTGTGAGAATGTGGACTCTTTCACTGAACAACCAAAGTTTTACATATCCGAAGCAAATGCATATCTTGTATGGGGTGGAAGATATCAAGGATGGGGTTAAGCTTCCGCTGCCGCATATGTGGAGTTCATCAAACGATTCACTTCTTATTGATGGGCGTTGTGATACTACAAATAATGGGGAAGTCAACTTTGTGGTTATTGTGGGAATCAGGATAGCCGAAACTGTTGGTGCCAGTAGGACGTGTAGTCCCTTGCATCTCACTACTCTAAGCGGTGAGATTGGTAAATCATTTTCATCGATTGTAAGGTCAGCATTAGATGTGCCCGATGTCGTGGATTCGATGAAGGCTGTAGACTTTGTAAAAGCGCAGAATGGATGGGAATTGAGAACTCTTTTCAGTTGTTTACCAAGACAATTATTGACGCACGGAGAGTCTATTTATGCTTCCTTTTGCAACAACCCCGAACGAAAGGCAATGGTTGCCATCTATGAATCAAATTCAGTGGCACCTTCTCATTTGCTGTCGTCCAATTCATTGGATTCGTTTGCCGAAAAGGAACGCGAAAATATCATTCATCATTGTAACCTGGTGGTTAAGAATGAATTGTCTAATTGGGACTGCGGTGGTGTAGATGAGATCGACGCCATTCTTCGTCAGATTGACGGATGGTATTTGCAACGAATTTTTAGATCTGGAGCAGTCCAATCTGTAGGAATGGATAGGGCTACTGATGGAACTATCAGGCGGGCACTTCGCCAGGTGATCCCGCCACTTTGCTTCGATAATGAAAGCCAACGCGAGCTAAGTATGAAATACGTAGAACTGGAAACAGCTATTATGATGAGAAAGTGGTCAAAGTTTGACGAAGCTAGGTCAAGGTTTCATGATGGACATCCTGGGTCAAAAGGGCTGCATCTACCTAGTAGGTCGCATACTGGCCCAATAGGCACTTCATCTATTTATAGCGACTTTTGTAAGACGATGGATACAAGCCCATCGTCAACGCCAGAAATAAGAGATGATTCAGACGATGATGAGATATCCATGCGCTCTCACAGCACGACCAGACAAATTCAGGAACATCAACTGCGTTGGAAGAAACTTCTCTTGGCCATAAGTCACGAGGAGGCCCAATTGCTGTCACCCGTAGGTTTTCTGAGTCTACCCGAATCAGATTCAACCAAGAACGTTCTTCTTGTGAGAGCCGGTATTACGACAACGATTACCTTATCGCATGCAAACGGTTTTACAACAGCCCTTAGCAAGCTGGACTCCGTAATGTCCTCCATGCTCGATCGTATCGAAAATACACCTAACGCAAACACCGAGCTTCTTGCTGGACTTGAAGCTAAAGTTTGGCAAACGATTTCAAAAGCGAAACTTCTTTACGCGGATGATGTCCACGGCTTGATCGGACTGGTTAACAATGTTGTTTCAGACATTAATGTTGTCGGATGGGAAGGATTTTACTCAAAATTATTGATAGTTCTCAATACTTTGACTGAAAAGGAAGTAAATGCATGGCTCTCGTCTCCGTTAGACTCGAATCTTCATGATAATAGCGGTGATGTAGAAATGGAGACTCAAGGAATCGGTTCAAATTTGAATTATGTGGCTATTCCTAGCGCTGTAAGATTGTCGAAGCAATATGTTGCTTCGTGTCGACGTTTAGCATTTGCACGTTATATCAGTATCATTGGCCTAGGATTGAACGGTTACACGCTGTTCACTGCTGATCAGGAAAGGACTTCACTTTTAACCTATTTGCATACAGTCGGAGTGGCATGGGCGTGTGTTCAAACATTTGCTCACGGATCGAGTTCCACGAAAACTCCCCCCCAAGTCGCTTTCAACTCTTCTGAAGGACTACTCGCTTCGAGACCAAGAACTTCTTCACTATGCACCGAAACAAAGAAGACATCTCTTCTTTATTCGGTTTTATCCAAAATTTTAAAGGCTGCGTCTTCGCCATCGGCGTCAATGTTGACGATTCAAGCTTCTAAGGGCTTTGTCCATCTCGCATTCAATCAGGATTCTGAAGGTTTCCCAGAGTTGACTATAGTTCAACCGGAATATTCAACGGAGGCGTGCAGAATTTCCCTCCGACTACTAGCTCCAACGGTTGCATTTCCAGCAAATGATCCGTTGAGTAAGAGCAGACGAAGGAAAGCTGCAGACTGCCTTTTGACCGAAGTATTCATGCTCGTCAAGGAAAATTCTCTAAGTCTTCACAAAGCAACTGAACTGCAAGATCACGCATCTACACTTTTGAAGAGTTGTGCCTCAGTGAGGTCAGATCGGAAGTCTATGGAAATTTTCCTCAATACTTTGAATGATCTTCCAGAACAGCTAATTGCTACCGAGATCGCCTCAGATGATTTCTTTGACAAAGCCATTGTAGATGTGATTCAAGATATTTTCGATAAGACCTCAACACCTGTACAATACGATGATATTACTTATGTTGCAAAGATGGACAAAGTAAAGATTCTTTTGCGGCCATGGGTTATTGCTTCGTACAACGAGAAAACTAGCACTGTTAGTATGATCCTTGACAGCCTGGGGAGGTCAACCAAAGATCCAATCTCAATTCTTCGTCATTCGGCGAGTGTGCTGCTCCTTGTGTCAAACTTAGTTGAAAGAGTAAAGGTGCTTGAAAGACATTGCGCTATGGTCCCTTATCCGTCACTAAAAGGATCCTTCGCCAAAGTTTTGAATGCGGCGGTCAACGATGTAATAGGAGAAGTACAGAATCATGTCAATGCTACTGACTATGATCTGATGATAGAATATCCAGCATTGTGGTCGGCAATATTCCGATATGCCCTTCAAGGGCAGTGCTGGGAAGACGCGTTTGAGGCCTGCCTTTCAAACCCTGTCAAGGAACGCCAGAAAAATAATTTCAGAAGATTAGTCCTATCCATGGTCGACGCTGGAGGAACTGGACTATTGCTGGACAAAATGATTTTTTTCGTTGTCAATGGGAAGGACAGTGGTAAAGGCATGGATCTGTACGAAGTTGCTGCAGGGGCTCTAGTTGAAGCATCGCAGCGAGCCGCGAGCGACGAAGCGTTTGGCAGGTTTGCTTCGGTAAAGGTCGACTACCGGGGTTGCCTGTACGCTTTACATGCAGCTTACGGTGATTGGAGACGTAGTTGCCAGGCTCTTGATTTCTTTGGAGCGTTGACTTTGTTCAGAGTACCTTCTGGTGACGACGTTGAGCACGCGTCTTCTCCTGAAACAAAAGAAGCTGATAGACACATTATGGACGAATTAGTTCTTGCGGCCGTATCGTCAGCTCAGCTCATTGAGCTCGTCAGTAATCCTGATCAGCGCTACATAGTAAGTGGCGAACTTACTGCAGCACAAGCTCTAGGTTGGAGTGGCAAAAGTATCAACGCCAGGGAAGTCGATCCCCTGATTGACGGATCAAACTCATGCGAAGAAAGCGAGGCGATGGATGTCGACCACTTTCATAGTGATAATGCTATGCATCGTTTATCGAGACTTTACACCGCGAAAGACCTCCTGCTCCGCGCAAAGAGAATGGTCGCTCTTCAAACTCTTCAGAATGATGCCCTGTCGCCAGACAATCTTCTTGATATTTTGCATTCATCCGATACTGCAATAATCGACGCGTTACCTCGACTTGGTTATTTCGACCACGCAATATCTTTCTCTCACTGCAAGAAGGAAAATAAAGAAGGTGCCAAACCGCAAGGTCGTGATGTGTTCTTTGATGCTATGAGTCACATGTTGTGCAAATGTCTAGCACCAGTTGCGGTGACTTTATCAAGACCTCTAGTTGATAAAAACCTGATTCTCAATGATATTGAACTCCAAGCGAGACCCACAATTGATCAGCTTCGTCTTCTTACAGGGGATGGGCGCCTATCTCGTCCACATGATTCTTGGCAAAGCGAAGGATTTCTCGATTCTTCGCAGAGAGGAGCTTTTGCAATGGAACTTCTTAGACTATATACTGAAACCTTTGCTGCAGAGGAAATCTCTATCGCAATAGATCTAGCTGAGGTGCTTCTAGACCTTGATTGTGGAAGAGCTAAATTGCCCTGTTGGTTGACAAGCTTAATTATGGGAAATAGACATTTCACGGATACTAGTGGATTGTTTGGCAAGAATGATGGAAATCCGACTGCCCTCTTGAATCTGTATATCAAATACGGGCTGTACATCGATGGGTGTGAATTGGTAACTTCTATTTTACTTGGGGACGAAAATGCCAGACGGCAAGCAGCACCATCACGGCTACCAGAAAGAGGAAGCATTGACTTTGTCCCATACGAAAAGATTGATATTTTGTGGAATACCATTCAAAGCTGCCTCGGACATTTACAGGATAGGGATGCAAAGTCAAAACTTCTGCGTTCGAGGTCGGCAATGGAATATGCTCTGCACAAACATTTGCAGTTAATGAAAGTCAGCGAACAGGGAATGTTGAGTGCCAGGGCACTGCAGCAGGGAAGGTGATTAGAAATTTTCTAAACTTCTGCTACATCTCGTGGAATGTCTAAGATAAGCCTCTTTCACTCGCGTATTTATTAGTAATTATTAATACTGGTCAGCGCTTTTAGTAGATCCATCTCTTGGTAGAAGGTTTGCGAGATGAACACTCATCCCAAACTTGTTGCAATCGTTCCGGCGCATTCCCTTCCAATAGACTGTTTGGTTCAACTCCAGGAAAGCGTTCGTTCAAGGTGCGGACTTCATTGCCACCTCGTCTCTGGATATCATCTGAACTTACTTGATCGACATGCTCATGTCCCATCGCTCCAATAATATCCAATGCAGATCCCACAGTTCTCTTGTGAAAATTGTAAACACGATGCGATTTATCCTCTGGGTCCAAACCTTCCATTAAATATGGATTGGTAGTCGCAATGCCGGTCGGGCACTTGTTTGAGTTGCATTTGAGGGCTTGAATACAACCTAAGCTTAACATGAAACCTCTGGCAGAATTGGTGACATCGGCTCCAAGTGCAAGAGTACGAACCTTTGAGAAAGAAAAAAAGGAAAGAAAACAAAATGAGATTGAATTCATTTTGAAAGTCACAAGAATGGAAGCAAACAAATATTAACAACAGTAATGAAATCACATGCTGGTGATATTATAATACAATACTATGCAATACAAAGAATAAATAGTAATAAACTTACCAAAGAAAACCCATTTGTAACTCGCCCAGATGCAATAATGCTCACCTTGTCTCTCAGCCCTGCTCCCACTAGCATATTTCGGACAGCAACGAGTCCTTCTTCCAACGGTAGTCCGATAGAATCAGAAAATTCGGGAGGAGCTGCACCAGTTCCTCCTTCGGCACCGTCGACTGTGATAAAATCTGGTCCCACGCCAATTTCGGTGATTGCCTTGCAAAATGCAGCAATTTCTCCAGGCTGCCCAACACACAATTTGATGCCAACCGGAAGACCTTTGCTAAGATCTCTCAATTGGGCAATAAATTGTACCAACTCTGCAGGACTGCTGAATGCTGAGTGGCTGAAAGATAAATGATTAATAGTGCGTTTTTCGGTGAAATGAACTTCAATTGAAAAGCAGCCGTCTTACCTGGACGGAGAATGACAATCACTCTGTGGAGGAAATGGTAGCTTTCTTGCAAGCGCAATATTCTTTGTGATCTTTGATTTAGGAAGCAAGCCACCATGGCCCGGCTTTGCTCCCTGACTTAATTTAATTTCGATCATCTTGACTTGACCATCTGCCTCGTGAAGAGTATCTTTAAAACACGCTGCGTCAAACACTCGTTTTTCGCCTTCGCCTGACCCTGCACCAAAGTATCCCGTGCCTATATTCCAGACTAAATCGCCGCCATTATCCATGTGGAAAGCAGAAACACCGCCTTCGCCTGTGTTGTGTGAAAAATTACCACGTTTTGCTCCGCTATTAAGAGATAAAATGGCATTTTCAGAGATTGCGCCATAACTCATTGCAGAAACATTTAGTATAGATGAGTGGTAAGGAGTTGTACAGCCCCATTCAGAAGAGCCAAGTTGATGTCTTGCTTGCTCCATAGAAATGTTTTTTGGCCACATTGAGTGACATGCCCATTCAGCATTGTTGTCGTATAGATTTCTTCTGGTTCCAAATGCCAGTGCTTTTTCCAAGGTGAGTGAGAAAATAAGGTAAGATGGAAGAACATTTGCAAAATTCATAAAGATTTTGTAGTTGCTCAGAACTTACTATCATTGACATTCTTCGCTCGCTGATAAACTTGTGCTCTTTGCATTCTATCGAATGGTCTTCCATCCGTGTCCGATTCAACAATATACTGTCTCAGCTCTGGCCTGATAGTTTCCAAGACGTATCGCAGATTTCCAATCACCGGATAATTTCTCCTTACGGCATGCTGCGTTTGAGCAATATCGTTCTCCCCAATATGGAAATAAGCTGCCGTTCCGGCCGTGAGAATGCCGGCAGGGATACTAGTTAGAGCAAGGACGGACTCGCAGGTGAGTGCAGTCAGAGCGATAGACAAGACGCTCGATCCCGCTAAGCCATATCCAACTTTCCTGTAAACCTGACGATTCCAATCCTCGATAAAGTCTGGGAAGGTGTGGCCTACATAAGCATTCACTCGCTCGTTAGTCCAAATATCTTTACGTTTTTCTTTACCGGAACCGGATGAGGATGAAAGAGACCTTGTCGATCCAAAACAAAGCAAAGATTGTTTTCGGATCTGAAGAAACCTTGCGTGCACTTGGCGGCGACGCAATGCTTGTGAAATCATTTGTGTAAGATGAATGACAGAATGGCAGTTTCCTTTGAAAAATCGGAAGAACCGTGTCAACTATGTTCAAAGCCATTATCCCAACGGTCAGCCAAAGCCGTTAGCTAACCGTTACAACCAATATCTTTCACCGTAAATAATCCCGTTAGTCATGATTCGAATTCCACTTCACCGAAAGACAATCAGCTCA
>Ga0209712_10002330_pt1 | contig 15670 bp, 18 predicted proteins | sample ArcOceMetagenome_FD_187443 | JGI IMG/M metagenome (GOLD analysis project Ga0209712, IMG submission 187443) | Marine eukaryotic phytoplankton communities from Arctic Ocean - Arctic Ocean - Greenland ARC118M Metagenome (SPAdes) (version 2) | ecosystem: Environmental > Aquatic > Marine > Oceanic...
TCATACCTTGTTCAGCCATAACAGCCATTTGTTCACCCGCACCAAAAAATCGATACCAAGGCGCACCAAAGGCAATGCATCCAATATGCATCAAAGCTGCAACAGCACTTAAACAGCCGGCTACAACCAGGTAATAGTTCACAACATTCTCCGTTTAACTTCTACAAAGTATTTGATCAGGTAATGATTATGCAAACTTCTACACTTTTTGCAGATAAATCCGACTTATACGCAGCAGCTCGCCCCCAATATCCTAGAGAATTGTTTAGTTTTATAACAGATTTAGTGGTGCAACATACCGCAGCTTGGGACTGTGCAACTGGGAATGGTCAAGCCGCTGTGGGGGTGGCTGAAACATTTGATCTTGTTCAGGTCACAGACATTAGTCAACAACAGATAACCCATTCTCTTATACGTAACAATATCCATTATTCGGTTTGTTGTGCAGAAAAACCTGCCTTTGTCGATAATCAGTTTGACCTAGTTACTGTTGCACAAGCTCTGCATTGGTTTGATTTTGATAAATTTTGGCCTGAGGTGAATCGTGTCCTCAAACCTGATGGCGTATTTTGCACTTTTGCTTATATTTGGTGCGAAGTTAGTCCTGTCATAGACATTGCGGTTGAGGGATATATTAAACGTATTGACGCTCCATATTGGGCATCAAATAACAAGTTAGTTTGGGATAGTTACAAGGGTGTTGAGTTTCCTTTTGCCCAAATTGAAATACCCAAATTTACTCTGCAAAACCTCTGGGATTTTCAACCGTTTATGGATTACATTCATACATGGTCTGCCACAAGACGTTGCATTGAGGCAAAAGGTATAGAATTTTTTGAGCGGGCTAAACTACAAATAGCCAGAGAATGGGGAGACCCAAAAGAAAAACGTTTGGTGACTTCTCCACTGACAGTTATGGCTGGAAGAAACGGGTAGCCATATAACAATATTTGTCAGTCAAGATCCTGTACATAATATTCATAATTAGCAAATGAGACTTTTCACAAAACTTTAATTTTGAGAGAATTACGACGGTATACTAATAATTAATACTGAATAAGTGTCACCGCAATAAATTATAGGACAGCATATGTATTTTGAAGATTATCAACCGGGTCAAACATCTCAGTTTGGCGCTTATCAGGTCACTGAAACTGAAATAAAAGAGTTTGCCAGCAAATATGATCCTCAGTTTTTTCATTTGGACGATGAAGCAGCCAAACAGTCCCTGTTTGGTGGTTTATGTGCAAGTGGTTGGCATACAGCCGCCATGTTCATGCGTATGCTGATTGATAATCTGCCGCAAGAACATGGGTCACTCGGTTCGCCCGGTATCGATAATCTCAAGTGGTTAAAACCTGTATATCCTGGGTATATTCTTAGCGTGAAAAGCTGTGTGAGTCAGTGTCGATTGTCTGAGAGTAAACCGGGTGTTGGTTTAATTTGTGTCCATTACGAGATTGTAAATCAGCATGATGTGACAGTGATGACATTAGATTCAAATGCCTTTTTCAAGTGCAAAAATACCTAAGCACTCCGCTAAGTGGGATAGTGTGTTATGAGATAAGAGGATTTTAAGTCATGGTTTAAGTTATTCATTTGAACCATGATTAAAAGGTCACAATCCTTATCAGCATTCACTGATTAGCTTTACACATAACTTATCATTTCTTAAAGTGAACATTTGATACATCTATAATAAGTTAGGTAGTACCTTGATTCGATGGGGACAAATTTGAAAAATCGTAGCACCGATTTCATAATGGTAAAAAATGTCAACCGTCTCTGAAATAATTATTCATAGCTTCGACCGTAAGCTTAATTATTTTAAAAAGTAGATTATAGTTTAGCCCTGTCTATCGCTGAAATGCCTGCCGATAATCACTGGGTGTATACCTAGATACTTTTTTAAAGGTACGTCGAAAAGCAGCATCATCTGAAAAACCCAGTGCGTCACTTATAAGATTAATCGGCTTACTGCTATAGATTAATAACTCGCTGGCCTGTTGAAGTTTGATCAGCCGCATAAAACTAGCTAATGATAAGTCAGTCACTTTTTTTACTTTGCGAGCGAGCGTTCGTTCTGTTTGATTAAGGTGTTTGGCTAACACTGAAATAGTCAACTCGATGGCGGGTGTTTTTTAAACCCAAATATAAATTTCCCTGAGAAGCTTTTCGTCTAATTTCATTAATTTTATTTGAGCAAATGGTTGTGAAGATTTCTCTGGTTTAGGAATGATCATTAGTTCGATAATATCTCGCAATATATCTTGGCCACAATTTTCTTCAATCAATGCTTGGGCAATGGGCAGGTAGCCACTTAATCGCGATGCTGTTCTATTTTGACCTTCTGATAGATACGTCTGACTAAAGTGCCAATTAACATTAGGGAAGTGAGTCTGTACAAAATCGCCTAACCACCAGGTAGCCGTAGCCTGTTGATGATCTATACGCCCTAAAGCTGTCATAAAGCATACTGCAGTGCAGTAGCCCCAAACTTGCGTTGTAATTGGCAATTTTTTTAAAGCTGATATCAAAGGTTGATAATTATCAATAGCCCGGTCCACATGACGCTGATGGCTTGTCCAAAATCCCGGAATAAGCAAGGCGTCAATAGAAGCTTTTAATAGGGTGTTTTCTACTTTTGTAGTTGTGACCGGTCTTTTGGTACCGGTTGATATCTCGACATCTTTAGCATCAACGCCTAACCATTGGATCTCAAACAAGCGCTTGCCTGCGCGTTTATTCGCTACTTCAAGTAGTTCAATTGATTTAATCCCTTGTTTACACGGGGAAGGCTTGATTGGAAAGATGATGGCCCATGGTTATGGGTTCCACATCCAGTTACCAGGTCAGCCTAGTATTTATGTAACCGGAGACACAATTTTAACAGAGACGATTAAAGAATTTGTTACTCGAGCCCAACCTAGCGCAACTGCACTACCGGCAGGAGGTGCTAACTTTGACATAGGTGGCGAAATCATCATGAGGCTGTCAGAAGCCATTCATATAGGAGAACTAGCCAAAGGCCTGGTGATTGCTAACCATCTTGAAGCACTGGATCATTGCCCTGTGACCCGAAAATCGATTCAGTTAGAAGTTAAAGCAAGAGGCTGGCAGGATCGGTTTTTTGTGCCCGACGATGGAGAGAGTATTAGTTTTAAGTAACCGTCTTATAAAAGATCAACTGAATCAACCTCATCAACCTCATCAACCTCATCAACTAGCAAGCCATTAAAAACACGCCCTATACAGAGCAGTTAATACAACTAATATGCTGAGTGGTTAATCTAATATGCTTATCCATTTATTAAGAAATCAACGGAGACGTTACAAACTCATTCAATGGCGTAGTTGTTAGAGGCATCAATTACATCAAGTCGATAGAACCATTTTCAAGAAGCTAATTGCGAAAGGTTTCACCGTGTATTTCTGCTTGCATGTTTTTTATATCCCATTAATCTAAAGACCATGAGACATCAATGATTTTGCATCAATATCCGATTATTGTTGCTTTAAAAACTATATCTGTGAGAGTGAAAATTGTTTATAAAAAATAATTTAAGAATAATAAATGCACTGGGATTAAGCCTGATATTGATGTCATGCGGTGAAAGTGACGTACCTGCAGCAGAACTATCGTCACCGTGCCTTAGCGCAGATATGGTGCTTCACAATACTAAAATTTATACTGCAAATGACGCTCAGTGGACCGCAGAAGCAGTAGCAGTGCTTGCAGATAAAATTATCTTTGTGGGTTCAAACGCCGATGTCACCAAATATATGTGCGGTGATGCACAAATCATGGATATGGCAGGAAAATATGTATATGCCGGTTTCACCGATAGCCACCAACACGTGGAAGGTGTCGGGCAACGCCCAAAAACATTAAGCCTTTTTGGTATTGCGACCCTTAAAGAAACCGTTGATGCTATTAAAGCATTTGCAGTAAACGTGCCTGCAGATGAATGGGTGCAAGGACGGGGCTGGATTGAACGGGAATGGACCGACGAACAGAGATTTCTCACCAGACATGACGTTGATGTATTTACCGCTGATAAACCACTGTTTATGCCACGTGCAGACGGCGTTTCTGCCCTTGTTAATTCAAAGGCACTTGAGCTTGCCGGCATAACCAAAGATTCTCCTGACCCACTTGGCGGCAAATTTGAACGTGACTCCAATGGCATGCCAAACGGCTATATTCTTGCCACTGCGATGATTATTTTTCGGGATATCATCCCGCCAAAAACCCGCGAGTATAAAAAAGACAGCCTGGTGCAGGGCATGTATGAAAACGCCAAGGTGGGTTGGACCAATACTCAAGACGCGGGTATGCCCTACGTTAACGTTGAAATCATCAAGGAAATCCATGCAGAAGGGAATATGTCCACCCGTATCTATGCGGCGGCAAATGTCATAGAGGCGGCGACAATGCTTGAGCGCGGCCGCGAGACAACGGACGATAATATGTTCGATTTGCGTGGCATTAAGGTTTATATCGACGGCACGCTTGGTTCGCGCGGTGCCGCACTGCTTGAAAATTATTCGGATGCTGATCATAACGGTTTTATGAACCGCATCACCAAAGAAAAACTAGAACCCATTTTACGTGAAGCTCTACGCAAAGGTATTCAGATCGAAACCCACGTAATTGGTGACCGGGCTGTTCGGTCGCTATTGGATTGGTACGAAGCTGCGTTTAATGCGGTGCCTAAATCCGAACGGGCAGAAGCTGATCCAAGGTGGAGGCTTGAACACGCACAAATTATCCCACCCCAAGAACAAGCTCGCTTTGTTAGTCTTGGTATTCTTCCATCTATGCAACCAAGCCACGGAATAGGTGATCTTAACTTTGCACCCGATAGACTTGGTCCTGATCGTCTTAGTTATGCTTACCCATGGCAGCAGTTGGTTGACCGCGGGTTGATGATACTCGGTGGTTCTGACGCACCTGTAGAACTCGGCGACCCACGGATTGAGTTTTATGCGGCGGTCACTCGTAAAAGACTTGATGGAACATCTGGCGAAGGGTGGCATCCAGAACTTGCAGTAAATCGAGAAACGGCTCTTAAAATGTTCACAATATGGCCTGCCTATGGTGCATTTCAAGAAAACATTCGGGGCTCCGTGGAAGTGGGTAAATATGCCGATTTTACAGTACTTGACCGAGATTGGCTTAGCGTTCCGGAAGCGGATATTTTGACCTCAGAAAACTTAATGACCATCGTAGGTGGCAAAATAACTTATCAAAAATAGCGTTTATATAAGTTCTGATTTGAGGTGGATTTAATATTCGTAAAGTGATGCAAACATGCAAAATTTCTATGAATAAGAATGAAGCTTGCGATCAGGTTATGCCACTATAGGAATTTGTGACAAGCCTAAACATCCCCCCCATTTGGGATTATGTTGACGACGCCTTTGTTGGCTACTGCAAAAAAAGGCGTCGTTATTTTTAACGATTGGTGGTCGCCATAAGCGATAAATCGTCTTCAGTCTTCAAGTTATCATTCATGCTCAATATATTTTTCTGACTCACTATCTTAAGATTACCTGCCACCATGTTTTGGAAAAAACTAAGTTTACTGGCTGCTTCTAAGTCTTCAATACTAGCCTCTAAATTGCCCAAAATATGATGCATCACTGCGCGGTTATTATAGGAAATAGCTGAAGCTTTACCGGTGTTAACTGCAGCTTGGCAGTATTGGTTTGCCTGTTGCATATTGTTAATAGCTAAGTGAGCAACACATAAGTTATCAAGCAGTGGTTTTCGTAAAGACGACGTTGAGGTCTTAGCTAAAGCCGCTTCACTTTTACGGATACCTAGTTCGAATTTTCCTGATTCAATTTCTCGAACACCGATGACTTCGGCCACGCTGGTTTTTACCTTCAGTTGAGAACCAGCTGTTGCATCAGTTGCTGAAGCTTGGCTAACTGGCATTATCATTAGCATGGCTAATAACGCTGGAGAAAATGATTTGATTGCTGTTTTCATAATGACCTACCTTTTATGTTTGAACCCGTGGTTCACGCTAAACCGTTAGTGATTGATGTTTACTTGTGCTACTTGCTTGTACCATTTGTGATTGATGAGTATGGTGAAGCGGTAGGAAAAATTCCTGAGGAACAACAGATAAAAAGCTGATGAAATGGTGATTAAAAACCGATATTGGTTGTTTTATAGATAATTGAGTTGGACCAGCCAGGACGATGATTGAGTGAGAGCAGAAAATTGACTGAACAAGCGCTACCTGAAAATGGATATTTTCGTTTAGGCGACTACTACATTGATGTGGGCGATCATCGAGTATTCCATGGTGATCAAAGTCGTCACCTAGAGCCCAAGGCTATGCAGGTTCTATATCAGCTAGCGTTGTGTGCTGGCGAGACCGTTAGTCGAAAAGAATTAATGGATAAAGTATGGCGTGGACGTGTGGTTCTTGAGGATGCCCTTACGCGAATCATCTCGCAGCTTCGCCTAACGTTCAACGATAGTAAAACTCGACAGATAATCCACACTGTCCCTAAAAAAGGTTACCGGTTGTCAGCAGATGTCACTTGGTTGACCAGACAACAATTTATTAAATTCAGCACCAAACACAGCACTGCAACAGGTTTAGCCTCATCACTTAGTAAAAACAAAATTAAAGTAATTATAATGTTTAGTTTAATATTTACTGTGCTGATTTTTGTTTTATTACCAAAAATTTCTAAGCATCAGGAATCATCTCCCGAGGGGTTTTCACAGGAGGTTGCTCAGAATAATGGAAAAAACAGAGCAAAAACAAACATCGCTTTTTTACCATGGCGCAATCTTACTGGGGATGATAGCAATGACTATTTGGCTGAGATGCTCCCAGAGGAGCTTTCAGTCACTCTGGCCAAATCAGACAAGGTCACTGTGTTGGCTCACTATTCTTCTATTGCCCTTGCCAAAGACCCCAATAGATTAGATTCTTTAGTTGAACAGTTGAACCTTGAATATTGGGTAGAAGGCAGTATTACTCAGGCGAATGATCGCATTCGGGTCTTAGTTCGCTTGGTCGAAAAACAGAGTAATAACTCGGTTTGGTCACAAGTGTATGAAGATGACATGCAACAACTACTGACATTAAATACTAAGATCATCTCAGATATTAATACACAACTGTTTGGGCAAAACGAGTATGCAAATTTCACAACAGCATCTGACAGTGTGGATATTAATGCTTACCGAGCCTATCTTCAGGGAAATTATTGGTGGATGAATGGGAAAACCAGCGAGTGGTTTTTTCGAGCAGAAGCATCATTCTTAAGAGCAACGCAACTGGCCCCTAATTTTGCCGCCGCTTATGGCAGCTTAGCCTTTATCTACGCGAGATATAATTATCATGATATCTACGTGGAAAAGACAGTCGCGATAGCAAAAGCCATGGCTGCAATTGATACTGCATTACAGCTTGATCCTAATGACATTAACGCACTTCTAGCTGGCGCATTGTTGGCTATTGAAGACTTGCAGTTTGACAAGGCGGAGCAATTAATCAATAAGGTGTTAAGGGCAGATACCTCAAATACCAGAGGTCTATATGTGTATTCAGAATTGGCCCTAGCCAAGAATCAATTTGACGCAGCCCTCACTTATGCCGATAAAGCGCTGCAGATAGATCCCCTATCGCCTTGGATAAATGTCAACAAAGCCATTGTGCACTTTTGGCGTAACGAGATGACAGAAGCGTTGGAATTGGTCAACCATGCCATAGATATTGATAACAATTACACTTGGGCTTATGTGTGGAAAGCCAAAATCCTCAGTCAAAGGAGACAGTTTGCAGACGCTATTGAGGCGATGAAAATTTGTTTAGAAATTGATGATGGCTCGCCGGTAAATAGCATTTACTTGGCGCTGCTTTATACCAAAGCTGAAATGCTTGAGCAGGCAGAAAAATGGTTTGCTCATACCGCATCACTTTATGGCGATTCCCCCGACGCCAGATTTTGGCAAAGCTATTTAAGCTTTATCACACAACAGGAAGCCCCTGATATCGCGCGACAACTAGTCAATCAGGTCACCATAAAAACCACTCGTTTTTTTAGTTTAGTGCCTTTGCAAAAAGCCTTGTTATCATCACAACCTTTGCTGATAAAACAAGCCTTGCCCCAGTTAATATCACTAATTGAGCGCCCAAACCAGTTAGGTTTTTGGGTCAACCATCATAATCAATACAATGCCTACGCCGTATTAGCATTGCTGCAACAGCTAGATGGTGTTGAATATAAGCAACAACTAGCCTTATTAAATGTTCAAATTAAGGCCTTTGAGAGTGAGGTGGCTTTGCAGCTGCGAGCCGATATCGATTAGCTGATTACTCCACTAAAGCGAGAAGTTTACATACCGAAAGCAAATAGACCCGGTAACAAGACTGGGATTTTACTATGTTCGCTATCGGGATGTGAGATGTCGGTAATCTTAAATTATTTAATCCAAGCCATCCATTTTCAAGTTGATACTGGTATTTGTTAATGAGCACTTTAGTTCTCTAGTGTTCATTAGCAGTCAACCTCAAACTATTAAACGTCGAGGTAGGCAATCTTGAAGTTTTTATTGAATGACTGCAATATAATCAATCGTTCAGAAGCATTTAAGCGCTTTCGACACTTCAACTAAATCCACTGAAAATGTTTAATTGTTACCTCTTTAATTCAATTCGACTGACCAGGAATAACTGTAGTTTGAAGTATCATTGTTTTGAATATATTTATGGAGTGTTGTGTGTCATCAGGGGAAAAAGTAAAACAAAAATCTAAAATTAGTTGGGTTTAGTTAGTTGTATTTTTCGGTATTAGTGTCATTACAATTACCGTGACTTTGAGTAACTTAGATTTCATTAAAAACTCAGTATATACGACGGGAGAAATTATTGATTATGTCGTCACGGATGAAGGTGATTTAGACTATGAAAGCCATTGGCCGATTATATAGTTCAGTGACAAAGAGGGTTATGTTTATGAATTTAAATCAAATAAAGCCGATTTTGATTTCGATAAAGGTGACAGAAGAAACGTAAGATACTTAATAAACAATCCTAACGACGCGACTGTTGCTGATAAAAATGTATGAATAGATGTTTTTATACTGGCCATGTTCTGTATTTTTGCCTTACTTAAAGGATTCAGAATCTCTGAAGTAATGCTTAAAAGGTAGCGTTATCTTGATGCAAAATTTCTTATTCAGAACATACTTTGAGCTCATGTATGCTAGTCACTAAATTTCAATTCACCATTGTTCACTTTATTGCGTCATACTTTCCTCTTTGGATTTTTTGCACGTATTAACGTGCCACGTTAAGTCATTAGGTCACGATTTATAACAATGAATTCGAAACCGGCTTGGATCTGCTGTACACATCGCTGCTATAAAAATGATCGTACCATCTCTTATTAAAGTGTCTGGTGCCATTTTACCAAACGGGGATACCTATGATTAACAGCACAAATAAGACGATGATAATTTGAAAAACATTCTATTTATATGTAGCCGAAACCAATGGCGTAGCCCTACTGGAGAAAAAGTTTGGAAAAACCACTCTGAACTAAATGTGAGATCTGCTGGCACCAGCCCTAGAGCTAAACGAACAGTAAACATTAAAGATATTCAATGGGCAGATGTGATTTTTGTGATGGAAGAAAAGCATAAGAATCGACTTAAAGCTGAGTTTACTGGGCGACTTAAGTATAAAAATATTCAAGTATTAGAAATTCCTGATGATTACCAGTACATGGATAGTGATTTAGTAAAAATCATGCCACAAACCGTAGCTAGTTTTCTCAGCATTTCCTAATCATCAGCCCCTGTCGGCGGCTATTACTAATTGGCGCCAAAGACAAATTTCGGGCACAGAAGATATTACCTATAGTTAGTGTTTATTGGCTTAATGTCATAATCCGATAGTCTGAATGCTTAAAGTTTGCATTTTTCATAAGCTTTCACTGCTGCTACATTATTTTTATGCACATATAAGCGGAGTTCCAGACCTTGCTGTTGCTTCACCTCGGACTTCACAGTTTTAAGTAATATGGACATATATCCATTACCTCTGTGGCTTGGTGATAAGTACATGCTCTGTATCCACCAATAATACCCCGCGTTCCAATCACTCCATTCTTTTAATGCAGAAACGCAGCCTAGGGGTTGTCAGATTCATCGACCAAAACCCGATATGTAGCTATATTATTGTCTTCAAGCGCTTTTTTAATGCCTTTCTCTAAAGTATTTGGGATCTTAATACTATTTTCAGCTTCTCTCGCTTCTTCTGCCGTGAATTCAACTAGATGTAATAAATCGCCTAAATTTTCTTTTCTAACTATCACCTGTAACTTCACTAATCATGATGACTCGCGTAATACCTTTCACCTAACATTTAGATTAGGGTATAGGCGAACAAATGCATATCTTAAAAAATGGGTAAAAATATCAGCTCATGTCCCTTTTGCACAAATTGTGCTGCTAGAGTTTGCAGCGCTAATGGATTAATATAAACTTTGCTGTGTAAGTACAATTTAATAAAAGACTAAATGATTTTGGAATACACCAATATATTTGATGTTTCTTCGGGCTCGAATAGCCAAGAAAACATAGACAAGCAATGTTCAGACCTAATGATCGAGATACACGGTTTATTAGACTTGAAAAACACACCAATAAAAAATGCGGTTAAAATGCTGGGTGTAACGCCTTCACAAGCTAGAAAGTTAGCTAAAGGTGATATTCATAACTTTAGCGTATTTGAGTTGCAAACATTTCTTAAGCGACTCAGCGATGACAAACCATAGCGGACTCTAATGGCCTCACTATTCTGAACACATCGTTAGTTACTCGTTAGACATGCTAAGGATATGAAGTGGTTCTTTATGTGGCAGATTAAGGCTGATGTTTGCGGCTGTGATAACTCAACGCCAAATAAATAAACTGCTTTATCGCATTGCTTTGAATTGGCTCATAGCTATCAAATAATGCCCCAGGATTTTTATCGTAGTTTAAATTTGGGTAAGCTACTCGAAACTCTTCAATTAATGATGTTTGGCAATGTACAAATAAAGCATATTCTGACTCAGAAGACTTAAGCTTCGACAGTCTTAAGGTTATACCTGATTTTGGTGTGTGGTTAACGTAGTTAGGCTCGCCCCATTTTAAGCATTCTTCTATTTTACCTATTTCATTGTGCTTTCGGTGATCTCAAAAATCCATTGCCGAATGGTCAACAAAGCCTGTTTTGCTTGAGAAGGGCAGTTATCAAATTTTTGGCGTATCTATGGGTTTAGAAAATCCATCATTCACCCTCTGATTAATCAGTCTTTCCACTCAACTACTTTCTGTTCAAGACCATTACAAGCATAGTTGCGGTCGAGTTTGTTCGCTGACACTGTATCACTTTGGCTAATACTGGACAGTAACGACAACACCCCTATTCTCTAGCTATTGACGTTTTATCTGGAACGCAGGAAATCTTTATCCAGTCCACCTAAGATATTACGCAGTTCATAATCTATGACTTCTGCAGTACGAGCGGGTCCTGCAGTTTTTGTCATCTCTGCAATCACAGTAATGATCAGCGCTTCTAGTGCGTCGCTGTGGTTTATTTTTTCCTCATTGGCTGCCGTTAAAGCGTCAGCCATAAATTGTTTTGCGATGCTATATTTACTCATTCTGCTCTCCTTGGGCAAAATCTTAAAAGACTAGTATCAGATACAACAAGGGCCAGATTAAACCGGCCCTTCTTATGATAATGCTGATTCGATAATGGGTTAACTAACCTTTATTACGCTCAAATTCTCGTACTTCATTTCGACCAACAACCATGTGATGAACCTCATCTGGGCCATCAGCAAAACGCAAGGTGCGTTGACCGGCGTACATGCCTGAAAGTGGTGACCATTGTGAGATACCAGTGGCACCATGAAGTTGCATAGATTGGTCGATAATTTCGCAAACTCGCTCTGGGATCATAGCTTTAATCATGTGAATCCAAATACGCGCTTCTTGGTTGCCCAATACATCCATAGCTTTAGCTGCTTTTAACACCATCATGCGCATGGCTTCAATGTCGATACGCATCTTCGAAATAACTTCAATGTTCTTACCAAGCTGATATATTTTTTTACCAAATGCTTCACGCGAAGTAGAACGCTCAAGTGCAAGTTGCAACGCTTCTTCGGCTTGGCCAATTGAACGCATGCAATGGTGAATACGACCAGGTCCTAAACGTACTTGAGAAATCTCAAAACCACGGCCTTCGCCTAACAACATGTTGGTTTTGGGTACCCGAACGTTTTCAAGTCTAATGTGCATATGACCGTGAGGTGCATCATCATGACCAAATACATGCATTGGACCAAGAATGGTGACACCTGGTGCATCTAATGGCACTAGAATTTGTGATTGTTGCTTGTGTGTTGGTGCATCTGGGCTGCTTTTAACCATGCAGATCATAATTTTACATCGAGGGTCGCCGGCGCCAGAAATATAAAATTTCTCACCATTGATGACCCAGTCATCACCGTCTTCAACAGCCAGTGTTGAAATATTTTTTGCATCAGAAGATGCAACGTTGGGCTCAGTCATACCAAAACAAGAACGAATTTCACCTCTTAGAAGAGGAGCCAACCACTGTGCCTTTTGCTCAGGTGTACCAACTCGCTCTAATACTTCCATATTGCCGGTGTCAGGTGCTGAACAGTTTAATGTTTCAGATGCTAAAGGGGCTTTACCTAATTCAACAGCAATATATGCATAGTCGAGGTTTGACAAACCTTGGCCTGTTTCAGCATCGGGCAAGAAAAAGTTCCAAAGGCCAGCTTCTTTTGCTTTGTTTTTAGCGCCTTCTAACAATTCCATTTGACGATCAGAATAGCTCCAACGATCCTTTAGTGTTGCTCCAATTGAATAAAATTCTTCTTGGATCGGGATAACATTGTCTTGAATGTGCTTCTTTACCGCAAGATAAAGTGGTTGCACAGCTTCAGACATGCGTAAATCGTTTAAGTCTGCATTCGACATATTTATTTCCTTAAAATTGGTGAATATGACGTATTTTACTAACGCCCTATGTCACATAAAATGAAACCTAAATTTCAAATAAATCAGTCATAAGATAATAGTAGAATGACACCGAGATGGCTATCACGATCGCCTCAAGAAGCTGAATCTACTGATATTTTTAAAAAAAAGACGATTTTACGGTTTGTTTATAAGAGTGCTTTATAATCATATATCACTGTTATTTTTTAAACTGTATTTTGAGCGCACAATTAACAAATGATAATTTAATGAGCGATTGCAGCTTTGAAATTTTTAATAACCAGAAAGGCTATTTTTAGCCCAGTTATTTATGTTCATTAGTCATTTTATTGAAATAAATCGAGTTCAGAACAATGGGATTTACCAAGTTTTATATGACTAAGTAAACCCCAACAATCAATATCCATTAAAATAGGACCTAAACAAATAAGTTACTGACCAAACCTTTCAGGCTCTGCAGGTTTATTTGCTACGATAGATTCAATACTTGCCATCACATCTGGGGTTAATTTTTCTAATACAGCCATTGCCTGAAGATTATCATCTAATTGGGATAATCGAGATGCACCTAAAATAACCGTTGAAACGTTTGGATTTTTCAAACACCACGCTAGTGACAAATGGGTGATGCTCACACCAATTTCATTTGCAAGTGCAGTTAGCAGTCTAACTTTTTCCAATTTTTGTTTACCGTCTTCACTGGTCCATAGATCTTTTAACCATTCATAACCCGGAAGTGCTAAACGGCTGTCATCTGGAATTCCCTGATTGTACTTACCAGTTAACATTCCACTGGCCAAAGGTGACCAAATAGTGGTGCCCATACCAAAATTTTCATAGAGCGGTAAAAATTCGCTCTCAACCTTGTCCCGGTGCAATAAATTATATTGAGGCTGCTCCATAGTCGGCGGCGTTAAGTTGTGAGCGTTTGCGACCGCATGTGCTTCGGTAATTTGTTGTGCACTCCACTCACTCGTTCCCCAATATACAACTTTGCCTTGCACAATTAAGTTATGCATAGCTCGAACTGTTTCTTCAATCGGCGTGTCGATGTCTGGTCGGTGACAAAAATATAAATCGAGATAATCAACTTTTAAGCGAATCAATGCTGCATCACAAGCATCACGCACATGTTTTGCGCTTAACCCCATTTGCATTTTTTTGTTGCCACCCCAGAATACCTTTGACGACACTGCAAAGGTATCTCTTGGCAGCCCTAAACCATTGATAGCAGCACCCATGATTTTTTCTGACTCGCCAGCTTCGTAACCTTCTGCGTTATCGAAAAAATTTATCCCTCCATCGTAAGCAGTTTTAAGTAAGGTTTTAGCGTCGCTCATATCTACCTGTTTACCGAATGTAACCCAAGACCCTAACGACAATGCCGAGACTTTTAAGCCGGCTTTTCCTAAACGACGATATTCCATATTTGCTCCTAATGACCACGGCAATAGTTTTGCACATGACCTGTTAATTCATTTCTAATGTTTCTAGCAACTAGAAACTTCTGTTACCTGACATAATTGCCTTATTAAGTTTGTATTACCATAATTAGATATTTTTGCTGTTAAACAAGTAAAGCATATTCTGATTGTAACGATTTAAGCTTTGATTAATCTGGTAAATGAATGTTTGAACTGAATACTGGAACAGGTTACTTGACCTCAAGTTCATAGCTCGAATTAAGATTAGCTACTGCATTAAATATTTTAACTTACAATAATGACAACCATGAAGGTCATTACACAAAACATGCCTATAGATAATACGTAGGTGAACAATGAACGAAGTAAGATTGATACTCGGCTTGAAGTAGCAAAAAATTGCCAAAATACTACTAATGCATAAAACATTGAAATAGAAAGTGTAACCAGCGATAAAATATCAGTTTTGTCCGTTAACACTCCAAGTATTGCTGAAAGTGAATAAATAATGGTCTGTTGCCCAGTTATATAGGCATTTAAAACAAAATGCCCCAAATAACTAACGCCCAACTTTTTGAATGCCGAGTAAGAAGAAAGTATATAACGGTAATGTTAATAACATCGTAAAAGCATAATTTTCAGTAAACCAATTAAAGGCGGCTAACTCCCTTTGTTGTGTATCAGGTTGCGTCGGCGTACTTGCCCAGCCAGCTATGGCACAGCCTAAAAAATGTTTCACTTTCGAATAACTTAGACAACAAAAAATAGAGGGTAGATAACACAAAGGCATAGGCTATGGGCTATGGGCTATGGGCTATGGGCTATGGGCTTAACAAGATGCTGCCTTTTGCCGTCTAAATAATCTCGAATATTGCGCCCAGGACTAACAAACATGGCTTTAATTGAATAAAAAAGGCCTTTATTTACTTGGAAAACGCTATCGGATAACTCCCGTAAAACATAAGCGACATTAATGTCATCAACTTTGGTACTTTGCCTACAGTTTGTACAATAATTACCCTCAATCTTTTGGTCGCAGTTTTTACAATTCATATTAGATATTCAGTTAACATATGGCATTTTTATTAAAGCTATTAACCATAATAAGCGCTGAGATTTTATTATTCATTATTGATTTTTTTAAATATATTCTCAAACTCTTTATCTATAAATTCATCGTGCGGAT
>Ga0209712_10002334_pt1 | contig 15650 bp, 17 predicted proteins | sample ArcOceMetagenome_FD_187443 | JGI IMG/M metagenome (GOLD analysis project Ga0209712, IMG submission 187443) | Marine eukaryotic phytoplankton communities from Arctic Ocean - Arctic Ocean - Greenland ARC118M Metagenome (SPAdes) (version 2) | ecosystem: Environmental > Aquatic > Marine > Oceanic...
GCGTCAAAACAGGACGTCCAGAAACTGTGGATTGGGACGAACCTGAAAAAGTTGCACGTTCCATCAAAATTATGAATATCAAACACGCGGTTCTTACGAGTGTAGATCGTGATGACCTGAAAGATATGGGTAGCATCATGTGGGCAGAAACCGTGAAAGCGGTAAGACGTATGAATCCAAACATCACGATGGAGACTTTAATTCCAGATTTTCAAGGGATTGAAAAACACATCGATCGCATTATTGAAGTCGCTCCCGAAGTGGTGTCTCATAATATGGAAACGGTAAGACGCTTGACACGTGAAGTCCGCATTCAAGCAAAATACGATAAAAGTTTGGGTGTTTTAAAATACCTAAAAGATCAAGGGCAACGCCGTACAAAAACTGGCTTAATGCTTGGACTTGGAGAAACTCGCGATGAAGTCATTGAAACGCTTCACGATATAAAAAATGCGAATGTAGATGTGGTTACCATCGGTCAATACTTGCAACCGAGTAAAAAACATTTGCCTGTAAAGCAATTCATCACCCCAGATCAATTCAAAGAATATGAAACAATTGGATTGGATTTAGGCTTTCGCCATGTGGAAAGTAGTGCCTTGGTAAGATCTTCTTATAAAGCTCAAAAACACATTAACTAACGATGGTACGGGTCGCAATCAATGGATTTGGACGCATTGGGCGTCGAGTGTTCAGGCTGTTATTGGCACACCCAACGATTGAAGTGGTTGCAATTAACGATCTGGCGGACACCAAAACCTTGGCGCATCTGCTCAAATACGATAGCATTCATGGCACTTTAAAAAGAACTATTTCTAGTGATGACACGCATATCATCCTTGATGGTCATTCGATTCCTGTCCTAAATAAACCCCATCTGAAAGACCTCAACTGGACGCCTTATAATGTGGATATTGTCATTGAAGCAACGGGTAAATTTAAAACCAAAAAGGAGTTAATTCACCATATAAATAACGGTGCTTCAAAAGTTATTTTGAGCGTCCCTCCTACCGATGATACTGTAAAAACAGTTGTTTTAGGGGTTAATGACCATTTATTAGACACAGAAGATACTATTATTTCAAACGCTTCTTGTACCACTAATAATGCAGCGCCCATGCTCTCAATTATCAATGAGCTTTGCGGGATTAACCAGGCATACATCACAACGGTGCATTCCTATACATCTGATCAAAGTTTACACGACCAACCCCATAAAGATTTAAGGCGTGCCCGTGCTGCGGGACAGTCCATTGTGCCAACAACGACAGGAGCGGCGAAAGCATTGACAAAAGTGTTTCCAGAGTTGGCCAACTGTATTGGAGGTTGTGGAATTCGAGTACCAGTTATTAATGGGTCGCTGACGGATATCACGTTTAATGTTAAAAAAGAGACCTCTGTAGAAGCGATAAACAAAGCCTTTAAAGAGGCTTCCGAAACGACTTTTAAAGGGGTTCTAGAATACACCGAAGACCCTATTGTTTCGATTGATATTGTTGGAAACACCCATTCCTGTATTTTTGATGCGCAAATGACGTCTGTCATTGGAACGATGGTGAAAATTATTGGATGGTACGATAACGAAACGGGCTACTCCAGCCGTATTGTAGATTTGATTTATAGGTTGAAGAGCTAGGTATTCGTTTGATTCTTCATCTGCATTAGATACAAATCAAAGTTTTTTGCCCAATACTCTTTCTCAATTTTCTCTAATTCAAAGCCCATCTTTTCGTAGAACTTATAGGCATGCTGACTTGTTCTAACTCTAATGATTTCAATTTTAGGGTTTCCTTTCAAATGGTTAATTCTGTGTTGGGTTAGTTTTTTTCCGATGCCCTTTCCTTGTGATTTAGGAGCAACCATATCCCAAGAAATTCGTGCCAATTTTTCTTCCAGAAAATAGTTGATGCCTCCAGCACCGAGAATCTTAGAGTGTTCTTCAAAAACAAAATAGTCTTCTACTTCATGATCCAAATACTTTATGAAATCACCTTCTTCAGAAGGATCAAAATATTCAGGGGTATTCTATCGTAATAATTCGAGGAGACTTGATTTGTCCTTTTTTGTGTAGTTTCTGATCATTGTGTGTTTTTCTAAATCAACTAAAAAACCTCAACATATTCCTCCACCAAACGTTCAAACTCCGAGGCCCTATCAATTTTCAATTGAATGGGCAAATAGTATATCTGATCTTGTGCTTCATTTTGCAAGCGTGAAAAGTCTTTTTCAGTAGTCACTACCAACGATTTTGAATGTATAAGTTCCAATTCAGATTTAGAAAACTCATGATGATCCTTATAATTTAAATGCTCAAAATCAAGTCCCATCTCAGTTAGATACGACACTAAAGGAGCTGGATTTGCAATGCCCGTCAACAGTGTAAAACGAGTCCCTTTTAAATCTGCCAAAGCTCGGCTTGAATCAGATGAAATCAGCGTCTCACTGTACTGAATACTGCTAAAGAACACCCTTTGATTGGAAGTTGGATTCAAGCGTTTGGTGATTGCTGTTTTCTCTAGGTCACTCAGGTTTTCTGGGCATTTGGTCACCACAATCAGCTGTGCTCTTTTCGCACCTGATTTAGGTTCTCTCAAATTCCCACTAGGCAAAACGAAATCATCACAATACAGTTGGTCGTATGCAGTCAAAAGAATATTAAATCCTGCCGTAACTTTTCTGTGTTGAAACGCATCATCTAATAACAGAACTTCTAACAAGGGGTTGTGTTCTTTTAAACATTTCAAACCATTTTGGCGATCGGCATCGACTGCTACTGTAATATTTTTAAATTTATTAAAAATCTGTAAAGGCTCGTCTCCAATATCTTTGGACGTGGCCGTTGGCGTGGCAATCAGAAAGCCTTTCGACTTTCGACCATACCCACGACTCAGAGTTGCCAGCTTATACTTTGATCCCAACAGGGCAATTAAATATTCAATCATGGGCGTTTTTCCAGTGCCACCTACGGATAGATTACCGACACAGAGCAATGGAAATTCATAAGATTTGGACTTATAGATTGACCAATCATATAATTTGTTTCTTAAAAATACCGCCGCATAATAGAGGGGTACAAAGGGGAATAATATTTTTCTAAAAAGCTTCATTGCAACGAAAGTAATTATTTTATCTTTGAACTTAAACAAAAACTTATGATAGTTCAAGATGTGATCACGCATTTAGAGGCTTTGGCCCCACTAGCCTATGCTGAAGAATTTGACAATGTAGGCCTTTTGGTCGGGCATAAAACCACTAAAGTAACAGGTGTATTAGTCACCCTAGACACCCTTGAAACAGTGGTGGATGAAGCCATTGAAAACCAATGCAATTTGATTGTGAGTTTTCATCCAATTATTTTTAAAGGCCTTAAGAAAATCACGGGAAACACCTATGTGGAACGTGTGTTGATAAAAGCGATCGAACATAAAATTGCTATTTATGCCATTCACACGGCGCTTGACAATGCTTTTGAAGGCTCAAATGCTGGACTTTGTGAACTTTTAGGACTGAAAAATAAAGCGATTCTAATTCCACAAGTGGGAACCATCAAACAATTGACCACTTATGTCCCTGAACAACATGCCGATGCCGTCCGAACTGCCTTATTTGAAAGTGGCGCAGGAACTATTGGGAATTATGAAAATTGTAGTTTTAATAGCGAAGGTACTGGCACCTACAAAGGAAATGAACATTCAAATCCTGTTATTGGAGCGAAGCATGTTTTACAAAAAGTTTCTGAAATAAAAATTACGGTCAGTTTTGCGAAACATCTGGAAAACGATGTTTTGAAAACACTTTTCAGCAGCCATCCTTATGAGGAAGTTGCCTATGAAATCATCCCTTTAGAAAACAAAAATCAACATATTGGCATGGGAATGGTTGGTCAACTAGAGCAACCAATGGACGAAATTTCGTTTTTAGACTTTGTAAAAAACCGTTTGAACTGTTCGTTTATACGGCATTCAAAATTCTTAGAAACCCCCATCCAAAAAGTAGCTGTTTTAGGGGGGTCTGGAAGCTTTGCAATTGAAGCCGCTAAGGCCGCTGGTGCTGATGCCTTTATCACCGCTGATTTAAAATATCACGATTTTTTTAGTGCTGAAAATTCGCTGTTATTGGCAGACGTCGGGCACTATGAAAGCGAGCAACATATAAAAAATATTTTAGTTGCCCATCTTAAGAAAAAAATTACTAATTTTGCAGTCCTTTTATCAAAGACAAATACAAATCCCGTAAAGTATAAATAAGCATGGCTAAAAAGAAAGAACTAACCGTAGAGGATCGACTAAGAGCTCTTTATGATTTACAATTAATCGACTCAAGAGTTGATGAAATTAGAAATGTGAGAGGAGAACTTCCTTTAGAAGTTAGAGATTTAGAAGATGATGTTGAAGGATTCAAAAACAGAGTTCAAAAGCTTGAAGAAAGCCTAACCGAAATCGAAAATCAAATAAAATCTAAAAAGATTCTTATTGAAGAAGCGACTGGTTTGATTAAAAAATATACCGAACAACAAAAAAATGTTCGTAACAATCGTGAGTTTAACTCTTTAACTAAAGAAGTTGAGTTTCAAGAATTAGAAATCCAATTGGCCGAAAAACACATCAAAGAATTTAGCGCTCAAATGGAACAAAAAAATGTTGTGATCACTTCTACTAAAGAACGTTTAGAAGAACGCGAAACGCATTTAAAACATAAAAAAGCAGATCTTGATGCGATCCTTGCTGAAACCGAAAAAGAAGAAAAACTTTTATTGGCCAAATCAGATGATTACAAAAAGAACATTGAAGAACGCCTTGTAAAAGCTTACACTAAAATACGTACTAACGTCAAAAACGGCTTAGCCATTGTACCTATTGAAAGAGGTGCTTCTGGGGGATCTTATTTTACAATCCCACCACAAGTGCAAATGGAAATTGCGTCTCGCAAAAAAATCATCACGGATGAACACAGTGGTCGAATTTTAGTAGATGCTGTTTTAGCCGAAGAACAAAAACTTAAAATGGAAAAATTGATTTCTAAACTTTAATTTTTACTTTACATTTATTCAAAGCCTTCATTTTTAATGAGGGCTTTTTTATTTAATATAATTTTCACACTTTTATGAAATTTGGGTTGTAATTTTAATGCTGAAATAAACACACATTCCCATGAAGAATCTTACCACACTTATGCTTTGCTTGACCTTCAGTTTTATGAGTTGTCAAACGAAAAAAGAAAAAACTAAAATGCAACTTGAAGTAGAGAATGCTACTCCCATTGAAGTCCCTCTAAAAGATGGCATGGCACGCGCCTATTTTGCCAGTGGGTGTTTTTGGTGTGTCGAGGCCGTTTATGAAAGTGTCCAAGGCGTTTCTGAAGTCATTAATGGTTATGCAGGTGGCTATACCGACAACCCAACTTACCATGCTAGTAATACTGGAAGAACTGGGCATGCCGAAGCTGTAGAAGTCATTTACGATCCAACAGTTGTGAGCTTCTCAACCTTGTTAGATGTGTATTTCGGTTCTCAGAACGTCTCGCAAGTCAATGGACAAGGCCCCGATAGAGCTTCGCAATACCGTTCTATTATTTTCTATCAAAATGAGGCACAAAAAGCAATTATAGATCAAAAGAAAGAAACCCTTGGAAAAGCGTTAAACATAAGTGTTGCTGCAGAAGTGTATCCCTTTCTAAAATTCTGGAAAGGCGAAGATTACCATCAAAATTATGAGCGTCTGCATCCGAATAATTCCTACATACGAAATGTTTCCATCCCTCGTTTACGTAAATTTCAACAAAAATTCCCTGACTTACTTAAATCGAAGCATTAATTTTTAAGCTGCAATTCCATTTTGTTTTCAATCAAAATTGCTTATTTTTGAGAGAATTCAAACCATCAGAAGTTGACAAATTACAAGCCCGGAATCGATTATGCTAAAGCACAAGATCAAAAAGATCCTTTAGCCCACTACCGTGAGAAGTTTCACATTCCTAAAAATGCGAATGGAGACGACTGGTTATATTTTACTGGAAACTCTCTGGGACTTCAACCCAAAGAAACCAAAAACCACATTCAACAAGAGTTGGATGATTGGGCAAACTTGGGCGTAGAAGGGCATTTTGAAGCAAAAAACCCTTGGATGCCTTACCACGAATTTCTGACCAAAACTATGGCGGAGATTGTAGGAGCAAAACCCATAGAAGTAGTCATCATGAATACGCTGACAACAAATCTTCATTTATTGATGGTTTCCTTTTATCAACCTACCAAAACAAAATATAAAATTGTCATTGAAAGTGACGCCTTTCCTTCCGATCGGTATGCCGTAGAAACACAATTACAGTTTCATGGATTTGACCCTTCGGAATCGCTTGTAGAATGGACCCCTAGAGAGGGCGAAACCCTTCTAAACATCGAAGATTTAGAATCTCTTTTAGAAACGCAAGGCGATGAAATCGCTATGTTATTAATTGGCGGCGTCAATTATTATACAGGACAATATTTAGATTTAAAAAGAATTGCCGAATTAGGGCACCAACAGGGATGTAAAGTCGGAATTGACTTGGCACATGGGGTTGGAAACATTCAACCAAACCTTCACGAATCGGGCGTAGATTTTGCTGCTTGGTGTACTTATAAATACATGAATTCAGGCCCCGGAAGTCTCGGCGGAATCTTTGTTCACGAACGCTATGCACATGACTCTTCCTTAAAACGATTTGCGGGTTGGTGGAGTCAAAACAAAGCCACCCGTTTTGACATGCGACAACCCTTAGACATTACACCTGGTGCAGAAGGTTGGCAGTTAAGCAACCCTCCCATCTTATCCATGGCGGCAATCAAAGCATCTTTAGAATTATTTAATGAGGTTGGGATGCCCGCATTAAGAGAGAAATCTATACAACTGACGGGGTATATGGAATACCTTATTTTGGAATTAGAGAACGAAAACATTTCGATCATCACCCCAAAAGACCCTGAACAACGCGGGTGTCAATTGTCCATACAAGTAAAAAATGCAAACAAATCTTTACATACTAAATTAACCAAGGCACATGTAATCACCGATTGGAGAACCCCAGATGTGATTCGTTGTGCCCCTACCCCTTTTTACAACTCCTTTGAAGATGTATATAAAATGGTAGAAATCTTAAAAACAATTCTGAATGCCTAAGCAAGAAAGTATATTAATTATTGGAGCAGGACTCTGTGGATCCTTACTCGCTTTGCGACTTGGTCAACGCGGATTTAACGTACGCGTGATTGAAATGCGTCAAGATTTACGAAAAGTAGATATCAGTGCGGGACGTTCTATCAATTTGGCCTTTTCAAATCGTGGACTGAAAGCCATTAAAATGGTTGGATTGGAGTCAAAAGTTGAATCTCTATGTATTCCAATGCACGGCAGAATGATTCACGACAAAGAAGGAAATACCTTTCTTTCAAACTACAGTGGTCGTGAAAATGAATCTATAAATTCCATTTCAAGAGAATTGCTAACCGCCCTCTTATTGGACGAAGCAGAAGCGCTGGATAATGTGACCATTGAGTTTAATAAACGCAGTACAAAAGTAGATTTTGAAGCCAAAATAGGGCATTTTGAAGATACCATTTCTGGCGATGCTTTTGAGGTATCCGCAGACCTCATCTTTGGAACAGATGGCGCAGGTTCCTCCCTAAGAAAAAGTTATTTCCAAGAACGTAAATTTTTATTTAGCTTTTCACAGAATTATCTCACACATGGCTATAAGGAATTAACCATTCAGCCCACAAAAAGTGGCAAGTTTAAGGCTTTTAAAAATGCACTTCATATTTGGCCAAGAGGCGATTTCATGATCATTGCATTGCCCAATTTAAATGGCAGTTTTACGGTAACCCTGTTTTTAAGTTATGAAACAGGAGACTATAATTTCAACAACCTAACCACCCCTGAAATTGTCACTGAATTTTTCAAAAAGGAATTCCCTGATGCATTGGATTTAATGCCCAATTTAGTGGAAGAATTTTTTGAAAACCCAACCGCACCCTTAGGAACGGTGAAGTGTTTTCCTTGGCACTACAAAGGCAACAGCCTTTTACTAGGTGACTCCGCACACGCTATAGTTCCGTTTTACGGACAAGGCATGAATGCTTCTTTTGAAGATGTGGTCGAATTTGATGCCTTTTTAGATCGGCATGAAGGCGATTGGGAAGCCACATTCAAAGCGTTTGAAACACACAGAAAAGTGGACACCGATGCGATTGCTGATTTAGCTATTGATAATTTTCACGAAATGAAGGATCATATTGCCAACCCCATTTTTCAAGAAAAACGAAAAATTGAAATGGCTTTAGAAGCTGAATTTCCAGAGACTTATTATTCAAAATATTCATTGGTGACTTTTAAAGAAACGATTGGCTATAACGAAGCCATGACCATAGGTCGTGCGCAAGACAAAGCGATTTTAAATATGCTATCCACTCAAAAAATAGATCCGAAAGAAAATTTAAAGGATCAGCTTAAAAAAGTGCAAGAAGAAACAAAAAGCATCCTTTCAGAGGACACGCTTACAAAATATTAAAGTACTAATAAAAACGAACACTATGAGTACCAAAGTCACACCAAGAGGCGCCTATCCACACACCAAACGTGTTGGGGATTTTATCTTTGTTTCAGGCACCAGTTCAAGACGGGCAGATAACAGCATTGCGGGCGTGGACATCATTGATGAAATGGGCACCAAGCACTTAAATATTGAAACACAAACGCGGGAGGTTCTTCAAAATATAAACACCAATTTAATCAAAGAAGGGGCGAGCCTAGAAGATGTGGTTGACGTGACTACTTTTTTGGTGAATATGAATGATTTTGCAGGGTATAATAAAACCTATTCTGAATTTTTCAGTCCAGAAACAGGACCTGCACGCACCACGGTTGCGGTACATCAACTCCCACATCCCGATTTGGTGGTTGAGATTAAAGTAATGGCCTATAAAAAATGAGCATGATCCACATACAAAACTATATCGAAGGTGCTTTTTCAGATCCCATTCAAAATGAATGGATCGATAACATCTGTCCCGCCGATGGTTTAGTATATGGGAAAATTCCAAATTCGAGTTCTAAAGATGTGCAAGCCGCTTACGAGGCTGCTCAAAAAGCATTCATCCCTTGGTCTGAAACTTCCATAGAAAAAAGAAGTGCGATTTTACTGAAAATAGCCAGTTTGATTGAAGCCAATTTAGACCGATTTGCGGCAGCGGAAAGTAAAGATAATGGGAAACCCATTTCTGTTGCGAAGGCTGTTGACATTCCACGAGCGGCGAGTAACTTCCGGTTTTTTGGGCATGCGATCACTCAGTTTTACAGTGAAAGCCACGAAACAAAAAGTGAAAAAACAATCAACTATACCCTCCGGCATCCAATAGGTGTTGTGGGTTGTATCTCTCCTTGGAATTTACCCTTGTATTTATTGTCATGGAAAATAGCACCAGCATTGGCAGCAGGCAATTGTGTGGTTGCCAAACCTAGTGAAGTGACGCCTTATACTGCCTTTTTGTTGGGAGAAATTTGTAACGAGGCAGGACTTCCAAAAGGGGTTTTAAATATTGTACATGGTTTGGGTTCAAGCACCGGAAAAGCGATTGTAGAACATCCTCAAATCAAAGCAATCTCCTTTACAGGAGGTACAGAAACAGGTAAATTTATTGCCAAAACGGCTGCCCCAATGTTTAAAAAATTGTCCCTCGAATTGGGTGGGAAAAATCCAAACATCATTTTTGCAGATTGTGATTACGAGAAAATGCTCGCCACTACGGTAAGGTCTTCATTTTCTAACCAAGGTCAAATTTGTTTGTGCGGGAGTCGGATTTTTGTGGAAGCCTCCATTTACAAACAATTTAAGATCGATTTTATAGAACGTGTTCGGCAGCTTGTGGTAGGGCATCCCTCCGATGAATCGACACAAATTGGAGCTTTGGTGTCTAAAACACATTATGAAAAAGTACGGTCTTATATTGAGGGTATTGACCCCGCAGAAAGCAGATTGTTAATGGGAGGTGAAAAAATCCATGTGGAAGGTTATGAAAATGGCTACTACCTTTCCCCTGCTGTGATTGAAGTGGACTCCAATCAGTGTAAATTAAATCAAGAAGAAATTTTTGGACCCGTTGTCACCCTGATGTCTTTTACTTCAGATGCCGAAGTTTTAGCGATGGCGAACGATGTAAAATATGGTTTGTCCGCTACGGTATGGACCAATAATTTAAAGCGAAGTCTGATGTTCTCTGAGAAACTAGAAACAGGAATAGTCTGGGTGAATACTTGGATGCAACGCGATTTGCGCACTCCATTTGGAGGCGTAAAATCATCAGGTGTCGGTCGGGAAGGCGGGTTTGAAGTGCTTCGTTTTTTCACCGAAACAAAAAATATATGTATCAATTACAAATAATAAAAAAGACAGATGAACTTAAACTTAGAACATAAAAACGCCCTTGTGTGTGGAAGTACGCAAGGCATTGGAAAAGCAGCCGCTTTCGCCTTGGCTTCTGAAGGGGTTACTCTCACCTTAGTCGCTAGAAATGAAGCCAAACTTAAGGACGTTATCGCGTCACTTCCAAACGCAGATCTACACGATTATATCATTGCTGATTTTATGAATCCCTCGGATTTAAAATCCAAAGTAGAAAGCTATATTCAAAAAAATCATGGGTTCCATATTCTTGTCAACAATACAGGAGGTCCAAGAAGTGGTGCGATTATCGACGCCAGCTTGGAGGAGTTTGAAAATGCATTTACACAACATCTGAAATGTAATCATGTACTCGCGCAACTCACGGTTCCTTTTATGAAAGAGGCGTCTTATGGACGCATTATAAATATCATTTCAACCTCGGTAAAAGAACCGATTGAAGGCTTGGGTGTGAGTAACACCATACGAAATGCCGTTGGTAATTGGAGCAAAACACTGTCCTTTGAATTAGGACGATTTGGAATTACGGTTAATAATGTATTGCCTGGATTTACAGAAACGGAGCGTTTAAATGAGATTATTAAAATTAAGGCCAATCAAGCGCAGACGAGTATCAAAGAAATGACCGCAATCATGAAAAATTATACCCCTGCAAAACGCTTTGCAAAACCAGAAGAAACGGCCAATGCAATTGTGTTTTTGGCGAGTGAAGCAGCGAGCTATATAAACGGCGTAAATATCCCAGTAGATGGTGGTCGCACAAAATCTTTGTAACTTGAAAAAAATAATCCTAATACAAAACCCATGAGCAAGCTAGTATCTCCCTTAAATATCAAAGCGTGGATTGAAGAAAACAGAGCGTTATTAAAACCCCCTGTTGGAAACAAATGTGTATGGAACGATGGTGAATTTATTGTAATGGTTGTTGGTGGTCCCAATAATCGAAAAGATTACCATTATAATGAAACCCCTGAATTTTTCTATCAGTTGGAGGGTGATATCGTCCTAAAAATAATTGACAAGGGCGTCGCAAAAGATGTCCATATCAAAGAAGGTGATATTTATTTATTACCTGCAAAAGTCCCCCATTCCCCACAACGGGGCGCAAACACGGTTGGGATCGTCATTGAATACCCACGACCGGAAGGTGTGGAAGATGCTTTGGAATGGTATTGCGAAAATTGCAATCATCAACTGTTCAGAGCCCCTTTTGTGCTAGATAATATTGAAACCGATATGCCAGCTATTTTTGATCGCTATTATTCAAGTGAAGAAAAATGCACCTGCTCAAAGTGTGGCACTAAAATGGAGGCACCAAACAAAATTTAAAACAAACAGATGAAACGTAAACTTCGCATCAACGGACATTCCCATTTACTACCTTATCCAGAGGAAATTCCTCAATTCATGAAAGAAAAGGAGATTTTTTGGGTGGACGATGAGCGCAAGCACATGCTTCAAAAAGGTTGGAGTCGACCGGTGACGCATTCAAGTTTTTTCTTGGATGAAAAACTGGAGTGGATGGATCATAATAAAATTGACCATGCGGTAGTTTTAAATTTATCACAGCTCTATGGGAACGGATTGCGTTTGGAAGAAATGAAAAAAGCATTGCGCTTTCAAAACGATTACAATGCCAAAGTGCAACACGACAATGCATCCAAATTCACTTGTGGATTTGTGGTGCATCCGGGGTTTATTCAAGGGGCTTTGTGGGAAATTGAACGCTGTGTGAAAGAATTAGGTTTAAGAGTGTTGTGTTTACCCACGCACTTTATGGACAGTATAGGGCAATGGCGAAGTGTGTTTGATAAGGAAAATGACCCGATTTTTGAATTGGCAAATGAATATAATTTAGCCATTGAAGTCCATCCTTATGATGGTGAAAAGATGATCAAGCTCGAAAACACTTCGTGGCGTTTTCATTTAATTTGGATGCTGGCACAATGTGGAGATGCGTATCATTTTTATACCTTAAACGGTATGCAAGAACGCTATCCTAACATCCGAACGTGTTTTGCACATGGAGGTCAAATGGCGCAAATGAACCTTGGAAGACGGATTCAAGGGTTTGACGGTCGCCCTGATTTATTTGAGGGTAAAACTCACCCCCGAAAAGCAGTTGGACACCCAAATATCTATTTTGACACCTTGGTTCATGACACCGATTCATTAGAACTAATGTTGAAACGTCAAGGGAGTAATCAAATTATTATGGGCTTGGACGATCCTTATCCGTTAGGAGAAATGGAAAGCGAAGCGCAGTCTTCTTATCCAGGAAAATTACTGGATCTTGCGATTGACCGAAAATTAATATCCGAAAGGCAGTACGACGAAATTTGGGAAGACAATGTCTTAAGATGGTTGTTTGGGGAAGACAAAGTACAGGCTGAAAAATTGATTCAAAAAATTCTTTCTTAAATGCATTTTATTTCAGAAAAATTGGACGATTATGTTGTGAAACATTCCGAAGAGGAACCCGCGCTTTTGGCAGCACTCACTAGAGAAACGTATCAAAAGATTTTGCAACCACGCATGCTAAGTGGGCATTACCAAGGGCGTGTTTTGAGTGTGTTATCCAAACTGATTCGCCCAAAAACCATTTTGGAATTGGGAACGTTTACAGGCTATTCGGCTTTGTGTTTGGCGGAGGGCCTAGACAAAAATGGCGTTTTACACACGATTGACATCAATGAGGAATTGGTGGATTTTCAGCGTAGCTATTTTGATAAATCGAATTATGGGACTCAAATTGTGCAACATTTAGGTTCGGCATTGGACATCATTCCTACTCTAGACACTACGTTTGATTTGGTGTTTATGGATGCTGATAAACCTAATTATATTAATTATTTTCATCAAATTATTGACAAGCTCAACCCCGGTGGCGTGATTCTTTCTGACAATGTTTTATGGAGTGGAAAAGTAATTGAAGCCCTTGATCCTTCAGATGTATCAACCAAAATTGTTTTAGAATACAATGCTTTGTTAAAAGAAGATCCGCGCTTGGAAACCGTGTTACTTCCTATCAGAGATGGACTTACGGTAAGTATAAAAAAATAGGTTTAGAAATTTCTACGGACAGATCCAGTCAGGTCTTTGACCTCTTCTTTTACTTTATCAAGTTCTTCCTTTACATCTTTAGTAATCGAAGTATCGATGCCATTTTTATCGGCACTTTTTTGAATTTCTCCTTTGATATCATTGGTCGCATCCTTGAGCGTACGCATGCCTTTACCCATGCCTTTTGCAATGCCAGGGATTTTATCCGCCCCAAACACCAGAATCACGATAAATAATATAAACGTGATTTCTGTGCCACTAATAAATAAAAAGTGCGTGTGTATCATGGTACAAATATAACGAGATTTCTTTGATCTGTTTTGTTAATTTTTAGACAAACTTGCAATTTTGAAAGCTTTTAATTTATCTTCTAAGAATTGTAAAATTTCTAATTCACTTCGTCCTCGACAGCGTTGTAAAAAATCAGGAGCATCTGCACAGAAATAGTAAAATTCTACACGCTTATCTTTTTTTAACTCATTGGTCGTAAAAAAAATCGGCCCTACAACGTCTTTTATACGCTGAATGGTTTGCTTGTCATTATCGAGTTTTAGGTGTTCTTTAAGCATTTTGGTGCGACCAGACATCATATTAAGAAGTTTGGAGAAATTTAAACCTAAGCCTATAACAAGGGGGCCTGCATCCGCTTCAAAGAGACGTCTTTCTGCTAAATTTAATCGCGGCCCTGTATAGCCTGGAATTCCTAAATCGTAAAAATCTATGGGACGATCGACCTCCGAATTGCTAATATCCGAATTCAAATCACCTGTTAAGACCGTTCCAATCAACACCTCATCTAAGGCATTGATAGATTCAGAAAGGCTGACCGTAATTGATTTACTGTTGATATGCTTCGCTGTCAATACAACAGTTTTTGGGAGGTATTGAATGGATGAAAAATAGAGCGAATCCGATAGCTTTCCTTCAATTATAAACAATCCATTTTGATCGGTTGTGGTATATCTATAAGATGTTTTGTTAATGACATGAATCCCTTCTAAATCGCCATTGGTAATAATTTTACCAGAAAGCTCTACCTTTTGAGCGTGTGTCGTAACGATGGCCATTCCACTAACGACTATAAGACATAGAATGGATTGCATTGAAAAAAAAGAAGTACCCAAATTGATGTGAAATTATATTATTCGGTAAATTTACAAAAAATAAAAGATGAGACGAGCATACTAAAATTATTATCACCCATGGGAATGACTAATAGCGAACCTGCCTGCGGCAGGCAGGCAGCACGTGACCTTTTAGAATAATAAATATAGACACATGAAACAAATCCTAATTGCAAGCACTTCTACCGTGCATGGCAGTGGTTATTTAGACTATCTGTTAGACGCTTTAAAAATTCATTTCAAAGATGTAGAGACCATTCTCTTTATCCCTTATGCGCGTCCCGGTGGGATGTCGCATGACGCTTACACAGAAATTGTCCAACAGGCTTTTTCTAAAATAGGAAAAACCGTCAAAGGACTGCATGAATTTGAGCAGCCAAAAGACGCCCTAAAAAATGCAGAAGGAATTTTTACAGGGGGCGGAAATACCTTTGTATTGGTCGATCAACTTTATAAAATGGATGTCTTTAATGAATTAAAATCTGCTATTGAATCGGGCACGCCTTATGTTGGCACCAGTGCCGGAAGTAATATTTGTGGTCTTACCATTGGCACATCGAACGATATGCCGATTGCCTATCCAAAAAGTTTTAAAACCTTGGGCGTTGTTTCCTTTAACATCAACCCACACTATTTAGACCCAGATCCGAGCAGTACCCATATGGGGGAAACTCGTGAAACCAGAATTCAGGAATTTCATCAGTTTAATTCGCAACCTGTTATTGGACTCAGAGAAGGGAGTTATTTGGAAGTAGAAGGATCAAAAATCACGCTGAAAGGTCCTTTAAATGCACGAGTGTTTGAGAAAAACAAAACTCCTTATGAGCTTAAGTCTGGATCGGATGTGTCTGGATTGAATTAGAGCTTGCTCGCTAGAATCAAGAGTCAAGAGTCAAGAGAGGAGAAAATAGACGTAAAGTTCAGAACAGCCCGATCTGTGATGTCTTAATACTTAATTCTTCATACTCAATAGTCTTTTTCACTTTTCACTTTTCACTTTTCACTTTTCACTTAGTACTTAATACTCTT
>Ga0209712_10002335_pt1 | contig 15649 bp, 16 predicted proteins | sample ArcOceMetagenome_FD_187443 | JGI IMG/M metagenome (GOLD analysis project Ga0209712, IMG submission 187443) | Marine eukaryotic phytoplankton communities from Arctic Ocean - Arctic Ocean - Greenland ARC118M Metagenome (SPAdes) (version 2) | ecosystem: Environmental > Aquatic > Marine > Oceanic...
TTGGAAAAATATTGCTATTCATCCAAATACACTTGATGTGCATATTTATAATCTGCGTAAGAAATTAAAATCTTTTGGTTATGGTATCAAGGCCATAGGGAATGGATTATTTAAATTTACTGAGATGGAAAATGAGAATGAAGTTGCTGCAGTAGCGGCCCATTAATAAGAAACAAAGAGCACAAATTGTATAAGTTCATTTTAGTAATATTATTATCATTGTTAATAAGTTCATATTCTTTTTCTAAGTCTGTTCAGACTAAAGAAACAAAGCAAAAGATTAAAGAAGCAAAAGAAGTGATTTCTAAACTTCTTCCTTTTCAAAAGTCGAACTCAAAAGATAAATTAAAGTTTAAAATTGATAAATGTAAAATTGATAATACTAAATGGATTATGATGCTTATAGCCAAGACTCCATTTACTGAATCGGTTCATTTTGCCAAGGATTGCGATATAGAAGGAACTTATACAGCAAAAAGAGAAGTTCCTTTCCCAGTGAAGTTCAGTTTGAAAAATCTTAAAAACTTTAAACAAGCAAATTTCAATTTACTTGTAAGTGTAATCTACGACCCAGTTCCTATGATAAAACTTCAAATGAAAAATGGTACAATTAAAGGTAAAGATAATAACATCAAATTTGATGTTAGTTACTCAGCTGAAATTGATCCACTAAGTAAGGATTTCATTAAGAAAGATAATGGAGGAACACTGCGCATTAAGACAATCAATGGAATGAAAATAAACCAAAAATATCCCCTAAAAATCAAATAACAGACTTAACCTCGCCTATTTATCAATGTACAATATCTCCACTAACATCATTAAAAAGGAATAATAATGGAAACTTGTCCATGCGGAAGTGGTAATAAATACGAATCTTGTTGTGAGGTTTTTCACTCAGGTGCAAAAGAAGCTCCTACAGCAGAAAAACTAATGAGATCTAGATATAGTGCATTTGCTACAAATAAAATTAAATATATCGCTCAAACACATGTACCAGGAACTGAAGATTTTGATGAAACTGAAGCTCAAGACTGGGCGGTAAATTCAACTTGGAAAAAACTAGAAATTGTTGATACTGAAAAAGGTCAAGAGTCAGATGAAGACGGCATGGTAGAATTCAAAGCATTTTATTCTGACAAAGAAGGAAATGATTATGTTCACCACGAAATATCTACTTTTAAGAAGATGGACGGTAAATGGCTATATGGAAGTGGCCAAATCGTTGGAACAGGTCCACTAAAAAGATTAAAACCAAAAGTCGGGAGGAATGAGCCCTGTCCTTGTGGAAGTGGAAAGAAGTCTAAGAAATGTTGTGGAGCTAACTAGTGAGCTCTGAAAATCCAGGACAAAGTGCTTGGGGAAGTGGAGAGACACAGCATTTCTATACGTTGACTCCAGATCAAGTTCTTGATGCAATTGAAGACTTAGATATAGAAGCTACTGGACGAGTACTACAAATGAACTCGATGGAAAACCGCGTTTATGAAGTTGAAATTGAATTAAACCATACACCTGATAATCCAAGTGAAAGATTCAAGATAATAAAGTTCTATCGCCCAGGAAGATGGTCAAAAGAGCAAATTCAAGATGAGCATGATTTTTTATGGGACCTAAAAGAACATGAAATTCAGGTTATAGCTCCCCTCAAATTTAACGATAAAACTATCTTTAAGAATTCAGAAGGGCTTTGGTACTCTTTATTTCCAAAAAAGGGAGGCCGTGCAGCAGATGAGTGGTCAACTCCTCTTCTAGAGCAAATGGGAAGACTTTTAGCTCGTCTACATAATATTGGAGAGAGTAAAATAGCTAAGCATAGAATTAACTTAGATATTGCAACTTACGGTGAGAAAAATTTAGAATACCTCCTTTCAAGTAATACTATTCCAAAAGAATATAGAGCAAACTTTGAAACTACAGTTCGGGAAATTTGCACTGTTAGTGCACCTTTATTTAAAGGAATAAAAACACAAAGAGTTCATGGTGATTGTCATCATGGAAACACACTTCTTGGAAGTGATGGACCTTATCTAATAGATTTTGATGACATGGTTAATGCTCCTCGTGTTCAAGACATATGGATGGTTACTCCAGGTCGTGATCAATATTCAATCGATCAAAGAAATATATTACTAGATGCCTATGAATCAATGAGTGAGTTCGATTATAGAGAAATTAAATTAATAGAAACTTTAAGAGCTCTTCGTATGGTTCATTTCAGTAGCTGGATAGCTCACAGATACGAAGATGATTCATTTAAAAGAGCATTTCCTACATTTAACACAAGCCAGTACTGGGAGCGAGAATCTTATCATCTCCAGGAACAGCTAGGCTTAATTAAAGATGATATAAGTTCACTTCAAGCAGGACTTGGAAATTATTAATAAATAAGAAGTAATAAAGGGGTGCTGAAAGGCTGAGAATACACTCTATAACTTGATCTAGGTAATGCTAGCGTAAGGAAAATGAATGAATGTTATAAAGCCCCAAATTAATATTATTAACTATCTCTCAACTCTAGATTGGATAATATTTTTTGCTGTAATATTAGTAACCATAGCAAGTATTCTCTTTGGTCATAAACTTAAAAACAAATCAAATTCAAAAGATGAAAATTTCATTGATTTAATGCTTATGGGAAGACAACTGACTCTCCCTTTATTTATAGCAACACTTGTGGCCACATGGTACGGCGGAATATTTGGTGTCGCACAAATAGCCTTTGAAAATGGAATATATAATTTCGTAACTCAAGGTATTTTTTGGTATATAAGTTATATAATCTTTGCTTTTTTTATTTTAAAGAAAATTAAAAATTATAAGGCCATGACTCTGCCTGATTTAATAGGTCAGATGTATGGACCTAAAGCTGAAAAACTTTCTGCCGTATTAAACATCTTAAATCTAGTTCCCATAGCCTATGCAATTAGTATTGGCCTTCTTATTCAAATGGTTTTCGGATATTCACTAAACCTATCTATTGTCATTGGTGTAGTATTTGTTTTAGGCTACTCTTTATTTGGCGGTTTCCGTGCAGTAGTATTCTCTGATTTAATCCAATTTTTTGTCATGTGTTTAACAGTTGTACTGATCCTAGTATTATCAATGACTACGTTTGGCCTATCACCTCTAAGCACTCTTCCAGATTCGTACTTTCACCCTATGGGAAATTTTTCGATACTAGAAACTTTAAGCTGGGGATTAATAGCGATCTCAACGCTAGTTGATCCAAACTTTTATCAAAGATCATTTGCAGCAATAGATTTAAAGACAGCAAAAAGAGGTATTTTAGTATCAACCGTTATTTGGATTATATTTGATTTATGTCTAACATTTGGGGCCATGTATGCTAAAGCAATTATACCTGAAGCACTCAGTTCAGAAGCCTACTTTATTTATGCCATTCAGTTACTGCCAGAAGGTCTCAGGGGCTTTGCATTGGCAGGAATAGCCGCAACCATACTATCAACATTAGACTCCTATATATTCTTAGCCGGATCAACAATCTCATATGACTTAGTTCCAAAAAGACTTAAAGGAAAAATAGCAATTCACCACTTAGGTGTTGTCTCTATTGGTCTGTTATCAATAGTTCTTGCTACAGTTTTTGAAGGAAATATTAAAAATGTATGGAAAACTCTTGGTAGTCTTTCAAGTGCTGCCCTACTAATTCCAGTTATGGCGGGTTATTTATACCCAAAACGATTTAGTGATAATCATTTTATTATGGCAAGTAGTGCTGGAATTATAACAACAATAGTCTGGAGACTTGCCGGCTTTAAAGAAGCTTATAATCTAGATGAAATCTATATTGGCTCTTTAAGTTGCTTACTAGTTCTTCTTTTAACTTACTCATTTGGTATAAAAAAAGGGAGATAAAATCTCCCTCTCTCTAATTTATAATTTAGTTTCTAATTCTTTTTTACCACTGTTTCCAGTCTTCATAAATAGAAGCAAACCTAGGAGCGACTAGTTTATGATATCTATCGAATAAATCTTGTCTTGAAGAATCTTTATTTGCATGTTTCTGAAGAACACGAAGCGTTTCAATAAATGATAATGCCATTGCAATTGTTTCTGCGTGGATCATAAGCTTTTCCACATTTTCTGCTTTAAGCCATCTCTTAGAATCAAAGAATCCCATAAGTTCTTTTGGATTATCCATATTTGTTTCAGGTTTTAGTGTTCTAATAAGAAGTTTTACAAAATTTTTCTTAAACTCATATTGAGTTGAATTAAACTTACTTTCAGCTTCTGAACTTGCTCCAAAGAAATTAGCGATTGGATTCGCATTTACAAGTCCTGTAAAATACTTAGACGGACTTCTCATAATAAACTTCATTAAGTCTTTCATCGCCATTAAAGATTGTATCTGTGTCGTTCCTTCATAAAGAAGAGTTGCAAATGAATCTCTATGGAATCTCGCAGCATCATACTCCTCAATAAAACCATATCCACCTAGTGCCTGGATTCCTTTTTGAGATAATGTTGTAAAAGTTTCAGCACCATACATCTTTACTAGAGGAGTTCTTCTTCTGGTCCATTTTTTAGCTTCTATATAAATCTTTTCCATCTCAGGAGTAATTTCTTCTCCATGACGTTTTTTCATATCAATTTTTTGATATTGATCAAAGTAGCTAATCGTATCTACCATCAGTGCTCTGAAACCATCTCTTTCAGTTTCCCAGTCATGAACATTTCTAGCGTATAGTGGATGCTCCATAAGGTTTTTTCCAAATTGTGCTCTTTCAGATGCATATTCTCTAGCATAACTGAGAGTGGCCTCAATTCCACCAAGACATTGAAGTCCAACTGCAATTCTTGCTTCATTCATTAAGTGAAGCATCAGTTGAAAGCCTTTATGTTCTTTACCAACTAATTTAGCTACAGAGTTTTCGTAATTTACAACACAAGTAAATGAGCCATGAAGACCCATTTTGTGTTCACTTTTACCAATTGTATAATTAAGTGGTTTCCCCTCAGCTATTGGAGCTTGTTCACATAAGAAAAGAGAGATTCCATGAAGACCCTCTGGAGCTCCTTTAATTCTTGCTAGAACAAAACCAAGTCCTCCACCACCATTAGTGATAAAGATTTTTGATCCATTTAAAAGATATGTTCCATCATCTTGTGGAGTAGCAGATGTCTTTACACTTCCTACATCACTTCCGGCACTTGGTTCAGTTAAACACATTGACCCGGAAATTTCACCCGCCATTATTTTTGGAATTAAACGCTGTTTATCTTCTTCAGTACAAAACCTCTCAATCATATCTATGATAGAAGTATAAAAACCAAACTGAGTTGCAGATGATAAACAAGCTCTATTCATCTGAGAGAATGATAGTAAACCAGTTATAACTGGAGCACCCATTCCACCAAATTTTGTATCAGTTGCAACAGTTGCAAGTGCAAGTTCTTGAGCTTCATCATAGAATTCTTGAAGAGCAGGGCCTGTGATGGTTTTACCGTCTTTTACCTCTCCAGCTCCTTCTTTATCAAGCCGTCTTGCTCTATCTTTAACAGAAGTTGCAGTCCACTCACCTGTAGCAGTTACTAATTCTTCAATAAATTGTAGAACTTCTTCTTTGTTATTAAATCCATCGGCAGTTGGATATTCTGGGTAGTAAAGAGGAAGAATCTTATCCCAATCAATTGCATTATGAAAAAGCCACTTCCACTCAGGATTATCGCTATAATAGTTTGCCATATTTACTCTCCGTGTTTAATAATATTCTATATTAATTATACCTAATAAATAGAAACTTCACAAATGTTAATAAAGGGAAATCGCAATGTATAAGATTTATGGAATACCAAATTGTAATACCGTTAAGAAGGCCTTAAACCACCTAGATGACTCAGGAATAAAATATGAGTTCATAAACTTCAAAAAACGGCCACCTACTCAAAATGAGCTAAAACAGTGGAAAATGGCCTTTGAAGACTGGCCAGTTAACAAGAAAGGACCAACGTATAGAAAGATAAAAGAAGAATTTGAACCTGCTAATGCTGCAGCTAAGTATAGGATACTTATGGAAACCACATCAGCTATTAAAAGACCTATTCTAGTAAAAGGCAACAAAGTTTTATGTTTTGGTTATGATGCTGAAAAGTACGATTCTCTTAAATAGGAAATAAAATGTCTAAGTTAAATCTAATACTCATTTTGTAATTATCAATGCCAACATTTTTTTTTGCATGGGGTAAAATAGGTCATAGAACTGTTGGAGAATTAGCATCACTCCATTTAACAAAAAATTCTAAAAAGAAATAGTAAAACTCCTTGGATCTGAATCAATGGTAGAGGCCAGTTTATGGCCTGATAGAATAAATTCAGATCCCAAGATGAGAAAGCTCTATGGCCATCTCCATTATTTGAGTTTTAAAAAAAGTGAAAGATTGATTAAAAATCCAGCAAATAAAGAAAATATATTAACGGCGATAGATAGCTTTTCGAAAATTCTAAGATTTTCTAAAACTCCAAAGTCTGAAAAAGTAATTGCGCTTGGATTTTGAATCCACTTAGTTGGCGATCTCCATCAAGCTCTTCATGTAGGTTATCCAGAGGACATTGGTGGTAATAAAATAAAGCTTAAATGGTTTGGAAAGAAAACTGATCATCACCATGTCTGGGATGACGAAATAATAAAATCAGAAGAACTTAGCTTCACTGAATATACAAAGAAATTAAAAACAGTAACAAAAAAAGAAATTGTAAACTGACAAAAAAGCCTCTGACTTTGGCAAAAGAATCAAGAAGTTATATGCCAAAAGTTTATGATTTTACAGAAAGTAAATATTGGGAGTTTGAGTATTCCTATAAACATTTAGAGACATTAAATAAAAGACTACAGCAAGCCGGAATAAGACTTGCTGGTCATCTAAATAAAATATTTATTTAAGAGCTATTGTATTCTTTTTTAATTCTTCTTCGGCCAGGATCTCCAAAGCAACTTCTCCGGCAATTCTACCTACAACATATGGAACTTCTTCATGCATGTGTTCACCACCGTGTAAGAATCCAAGCAAGTGAATCCACTCGTGAACCATATTACTTACCATTTGATGAGTTCCAAAATTTTTATAAAATTTCCAGTTTAGTTTTATCCATCTAGAATTTCCAGGACTTGTTGATCCAATAACTTTACGACACCAAATACCAACTTTTTCCCACCATTTACAAACTTTAACATATGAATTTATATTCATTTCTCCAAATGTGTGCGGACGCATTTTTTCGTTACCTTCTAAAATAACTTTTAAGACTTCTTCATTTGTCATTCTTTTTGAGGCATCTTTCCAGAGATAAGCTTTTTGAAACTCTCTTTTTCCATTACTCTCTCTTTTATAAGACAAGACTTTTGATTTAAAACTTTCGCTATTTAGTATTGTTTCTAATACAGAGATCGCTTTTACAAATTTCTTTTTTTGAGTTACATTTTTTGGAAATATAGTAACTTCTGGTTTTACAGTTAAGTAATCGCCGCTAGTAAAAGATTTATTGTAAGTATCTAAGTATTTTTCATCAAACTGCAGAGGAACCTCTAGTCCTTCTATAGTATTTGAAAAAGCTATATTCGTTACGAATAGTTGGGCAATAATACAAAGCTTTAGAAATATTTTTGTCACCTGTTTCATAAATTCTCCTAGTAATAACTACTTCGGAAATTCAACTTATTAATTAATTTACTCAGGAACTATAGGAATTTTATGCTTGGTCTTCGCTAGTAATAAATTGTAGTCCAACTTTAAACTGAATACCCATGTCATCTGCATCTCTAATACTTCTTACTACTGCTAGCATTGGAGAATCAAACTTTTTAGTATCAAACCCTTTGATATGAATAATTTCCCCAGATTTATAGGCAGATTGATCAAAAACTAAGAAACCTATTCCACCTTGGGATAGATCATGTAAAGATAGGGTTTCCTGGGGTTTTGATTCATCATTAATTTGTATTGTTACAAGTTTTCCATCTGGTGGTCTAGCTCTTGGTGTTGACCTTTCCCCCTCATGTAACAGATCCTCTTCATCGAGAGTTATAAAACTAAGCTCTTCTGCAAATAGAGCTTGGTCATGTTCGTTCAAAGCTCCTTCCCACATTGAATTTAATCTCTCACGTCTAGATTGACCTTCAACTTGTTCCCAATCAGAAGCTTCTTTTTCAGGAGCTTCTCCGGAGACAAACTCATAACAATTTTCTTTATCATCAGATTGAGTAAGGCTGTGAAACTTTGGTGCCTCTTTAACAAAGCCTGGGTTTATTGCCTCAAATACGGCCTTAATCTTGTCATCTTCCATTTCATCTAAAAACTTTAACTCTTGTGGATATTTCACAGATAAGTAATTATTCTGAATAGATATTTGTTCAACTTTACATATACTCATCGTATCTTCGACGTATAAAAATAAATCACCTGGATTAAACTTATATGAAATATCATTTTGACTGTTACATGAAACCTGAGTATCTGCATGTTTAACAGAGGCAACAAAAGAATGAAATATAGTTCTTTTGTTAGTCATTTGGTCAAATTGCCATATGAGAACATTCTTTTGCTCAAGCTTTAATGTATTAAAATAGTCGTGAAACTGCGCAACATCAGTTTCTAAATCGATAGTTTTCATTTATAATTACTTTAACTTCATTTCTAACTTTTTACCAACTTTTTGACTTTGTTATATTAGAATTTATTAATGAATTTAGTATATTGTAAAAAAATTGTTATAACTGGTGCTCCTGGCGGGAAAACGACAGCTCTAGATCTTTTTCAAAGAGAACTCAATGAAAAGCTAGCAGTTCTACCTGAAGCAGCTTCAATTTTATTAAATGGTGCTATGCCAAGAAGTGACCAATTAGATTTAGTTAAAACAACACATAAAACTCTATATCAAGTTCAAAGATCTCTTGAAAATATCCAAGATTCATTAAATCCCCACAAGCTATTGATCTTGAAAAAAAATTAAAAAAGATATGGTCAAAACATCCTAACTTTCAATTCGTTGGTTCTAACGAAAGATTTGTAAAGAAATCTTGCTTGGAATAATGACAATTAAAAATGTAATTGGCAGAAATAATTAACAGTCCACCTCTTTAACAGTTTTGATATTATCATAATTGTATGCATCTGCATCAGGATGCTTTAAAAAAATCTAAATCTAAATAAGGTATTAGTAATTCTCTATTAAATTCTTCTATTGGAGCTCTTTGCTTAAGCTTAATAGTTGTAAATTTTATGTATTTATCTAAGTCTTTAAAGTCATGACAGGAGCCTTCCATATTATATTTTCTTAAGTTAGCCTGAATAGAATCAACCTTTAAAAATCATGAATAAACTCTAAGGGGAACAATTTGACCAAAACCTAAATTTTTAGCAAGAGTAGTAATCTCATATTCTTCTTCTTTACATGAATGCTTAAAGAATTTAGATGATTTCTTATAATCTTTAATAAGCTTAGTAACCTTAGATTTTGTTGTAACTCGCTTATGATTTAGCCTGGCACTCAATGTAAAAGTACCAATGTAACATTTATTGATGTTGATAAAATTCAATGAAACTTTAGATTTTTTTTGGATCTTTTTCTAGAATTAATTTATCAATCCTGGATGTATCTAATACTTTATTATCTTTTGCGAAAGAATAAGAAATTCCTAGTGATAAAGCTACCACTAGGAATAAATATTTTTATGCCGAAGCTTGCCACGTATTCCATACTTCTTTAGTCCAAGTTGATTTAGAGTCAGAAACCCATTTCTTTCCCCAAAGTTTTTTGTGTACAAAATTTTCTAGATCTTCAGGTGTTTGAACATCAACCCAAAGAGTCATATCCCAATCGCCCATAGTGCTTGCGGCCCATTTTACCTCTGACCATTCTTGTAACCAATTCCAATTATCCCAAACGGGTGCGTCTTTAGTCCATTTAACTTGTACTTGTGCTGTCCATTTTTCACTCATAATATTCTCCTTTATAATTAGTGAAGAACTTATCGAGTTCTGCTTTTTATTTATTAGAAAATAATTAGGGAAGTATTATTAAGGCATATATTTCTTATACAATTGAGAATCGCTCTAGAAAGTTCGAACTAAAAACTAAATCTATTGGATAGAACTCTCCTTCTATTTCTATTAGATATTCTTGAACACACACATTATGACTCTGAATTGCAGAATAAGAAAGGAGTTCATTTTTATTAGTATCCAATAAGTCGATTGAGATATTTCTAATTCCCTCTTCAAGTGGAGCCTGAAGTAGTGATACTAGCTTGTGGATAACTACAGATAAAACTTTCTTGTCTAGTTTAGAAATCTCGTGTTTAGTTTCTTTTTCAGAATAAATTGATCCACCAAGTATATTAATTAGAAGTAAATCTACAGTTTCATAAGGAAGATAGTAAAAACCCCATGTATTGTGCGGAGAAATATTAAAAAACTGTATTAAGGATTGCTCATCTAATTGATTGTAATAGTGTTCAAATTCAAAAGATTCACAATTTGCTAAGCGTATACTCAAAGGTTTCTTAATCGTATGGAATAGTTGTTTACTGAATTCGACAGATAAGTTTTGAAAATAACTTTTCCAAAAGGTACTTAACCTAGGCTTTTTCAGGCTTGAAAATTCATGTGGTAGAACTCTTATAGCTTTCATTTGTACATTATAACACATTACTATATGAGCTATAATTACAAGATCTTAAGCTACTAAATACAATCTAGAAGAGTCTTACAAGTATTTATGATTTGGATCTTATATATATCTTCAATTTTAAATCTTTCTTTATCTTGATTAAATTTTTCTTTTGATGATTGAGAATTTCTGGCTTCTAGTATTGGAAACTTTTCAATTTCAGCATACATTTGATTAAATATTTTTAAATCTTTATTATCTTCTAGTCTTGGAATAATTTCTTTTAACTTCTTAATTCTAATACAGCCTTCAGAAAGATCACATTGTTCATTAATCAGAGCGCGAGCAATAAGACCTAAACTTTCAATAATTGACTCTTCTCGCTTGCGAACAGCCTCTTGGTATTCAATTTCTTTAATTGCAGTTATTTCTTTTTGAATTTTTAATTTATTAAAAATAAAACCTAAATATGTTGCAAGTATTAAAACAACAGTACCAAGTATTATAAAAAGAGTGATTTGATTTTCTTCTAACATGTTTACCTATAGATTAAATATTTGTTTCTAATTTTTTTATATTCTTCAATTTTACTGGTCCAGGACTCTTCTATTTTTTTATAATGAACTCCACCCTTAACTTTATCAAATGTATTAGAGTTACCTATTAATTTATTGAAAAATTTATGATATGTCATAAAATTTTTATTCTTTAAGAGATTATAATATTTTATAAAATACTTAATACTAAAGACTTCATTTTTGACATTTGATAAGTTCTCACCAAAACATAATTTATTTCTATGTTTTGGATTTTTACTCATTCCATCAATGCTTAATGGTGTGAAAGAAAACCCAGAATCAGTAAGAGAAGGATGTCCAATAAATTTGAAAGGATTAAGAGTCCCTCTTCCAATACTTACTATAGTTGGCTCAAATAAAGCTAAACTAGGATAATGAGAAATACTAATATCATCTGGTAAATTTGGACTAGGTTTTACTTCTAATTTAACTTTCATATGCCGCTGCCAATTCTTAATAGGGATAACTTTTAGATCAACAGAAGTGTTAACCCATCCCTCGCCTTTTGACATTAAGGCCAGTTCACCAATTGTTAGACCATAGACCACAGGAACAGGATACATGCCAAGAAAAGACTTTTGATCATTTTCAAGAACAGGCCCTGCCACAACATTTGAATTTGGATTTGGTCTATCTAGAATGATACAAGTTTTATTATATTCAGCGCAGGCATTTAGAATATAATGCATACTCGAAATAAATGTATAAAATCTAACTCCTATATCCTGAATATCAAAAATAATGATATCCAAATCTATAATATCTTTTTCTTTTGGTTCTTTATTTTTTCCATAAAGTGAAGCCACTGGTATATTTGTTTTAAAATCAATACCATCTCTTATTTCTTCACCGGCATCATGCTTACCTCGAAGACCATGCTCTAATGCAAAAAGTCTTTTGATTTTTATTTTCTTAGATAATAAATATTCGATTAAATGTTGACTGTTAACTAATGAGCTTTGATTTACAACAAGTCCTATATTTTTATCTTTAATCATTTTAAGATATTTAGATGTATTTTCAGCTCCTACTATAACTTTCGCAAAAGAGACATTAAAACTAAAAAAGAAAATGACCAGAACTTTAAAAGGAAGGATTAATGACGCTTTATATTTAATCATTTATCCTCATTTATTAATTTTGATAATTTTGACTTTCTTCTCCAAAACTTTACCATTTTGCTTAAGTAATATATAAAGCTCCCAATCTCCAATCATCACAAACCAGACATCTCTAACTAAGTAGTGATCTTTTTCCTGAACAATTCTCACTGGTGAAGAACCATGTTCATGTCCATTTTTCATTTTCATCCAAAGATAAGGCATAACTTTTTCTTTTGGAATAATATTTTTATTAGTTTTTTCATCTTTAAAAAACAGCTTAAAATCTGAAGAGTAAGATCTAGATGGGCTTTTCAAAAATTTGAGTGTTGCACAATAATCTTTAAAATCAAAATCACATTTACTATTTGCAAAAGAAAAGTTTGATATGCTTAGTGTTAAAAAGATAACTAATAATTTCATAAATTCTCCATTATTTATTAACAGACTACTCCAATCAGTTGTCTAAGAAAACCTTTTTTTCAAACACCCACAATTAGTATGTTTTCACTCTAGTTCTCTTGCAGTTTTCCGAGAAGACTCTTATAATTTAGATAATTTACAGTTTAATTAAAGTCAAAAGACGCTAAAACTAAAAGGCATGAAGACCATGACGGTAAAAAAAGATTACACACATCTAACAAGCTCTGATCAAGCTTTTATTGACTCAATGTATGATACATTTAAATCTGACCCGAACAAAATTGACGAGTCATGGCAAATGTTCTTTAAAGGTTTTGAATACAAATTTGATGACTCTAGTTCTGGTGGTTTTGATGAGAAAACACTTATAAAAGAATTTAATGTATTCAGAATAATTCAATCTTATAGATCTCGTGGTCATCTTCTTAGTGATACTAATCCAATTCGTCCAAGAAAAGACAGATCTGCTTTTCTTAATCTTTCAGATTATGATCTTGAAGAAAGTGATTTAAAGAAAACATTTTTTTGTGGAAAGCTTTTAGGACTTGGAGAGAATACAACATTAGAAAACATTTTAACTCATATGAGACGTATCTACTGTTACAAGATAGGTATTGAATACTACCATTCTATGAACACAGAGATTAGACGCTGGGTAAGAAATAAATTTGAAAAAGAAGGTCATACAATTGATCTTCCAATGGAGAAGAAAAAAAGAATTCTCCATAAACTAAATCAAGCAACAGTATTTGAGGAATTTTTACAATCAAAATATATAGGTCAAAAAAGATTTTCACTTGAAGGTGGAGAATCTACTATTCCGGCACTTGATGCTTTAATAAATGCTGGAGCTGAACTTGGTGTTCAGGAATTTGTTTTCGGTATGGCCCACAGAGGTCGTTTAAATGTTCTAGCGAATATTATCGGAAAGTCTTATGAGTTTATCTTTAAGGAATTCGAGCCAGGTGGAGATGAACAGCATACAGGTGGTGGAGACGTTAAATATCACCAAGGATTCTCGGCCGTTAGAAAAGCTGCAAATGATAAAGAAGTCTTTTTAAAAATTATGCATAATCCTTCTCACCTAGAAACAGTCGGTCCTGTAGCTTTAGGATATGCAAGGGCACAAGCTGATTTAAGATATAATAAAGACTCATCAAAAGTAATTCCTATCATAATTCACGGTGATGCAGCTGTAGCAGGACAAGGGATAGTTTATGAATCACTTCAAATGGCAGAACTTCCGGCATATCAAACTGGTGGAGCTATTCATTTTATAATTAATAATCAAATAGGTTTTACAACTGACTGGCACGATGCTCGTTCAAGTCACTACTGTACTTCAATTGCTAGAACTCTTGAAGCTCCAATTCTTCATGTAAACGGAGACGATCCTGAGAGTGTTGTTTATGCAATGGAGTTTGCTATTGAATTTAGACAGAAGTTTAAAACAGATATTTTTATAGATATGTGTTGCTATAGAAAACATGGACACAATGAAGGTGATGAACCTAAGTTTACTCAGCCAGAACTTTACGGAAGAATAAAAAAGACTAAAAATCCAAGAGAATTATATTCGAATTTTTTAGCCTCAAGAGATAGCGTATATAAAGATCTGGCAAAGAATATGCAAAAAGAATTCTCCTCTATGCTTTCTGAGAAGTTAAGTGATGTTAGAGAGAAGAAAAAGAAAGCAAAAATCAAAGGGCCTCATACTGAATGGCTTGATCTTAGATGGTCAACAGAAAAAGATTTTGAAAAATCTCCAAAAACATCAGTTGATAAACAAACACTTACTGATATTAAAAATAAATTAACAAGTGTTCCAGAAGGATTTAATCTTTTAAAGAAAGCTAAAAAAATTCTGGATGCAAGAGCAACTGACTTTGACAACAATACAATTGACTGGGCCATGGGTGAACTACTGGCCTACGGTTCTCTTCTTACAGAAGGAAATAACGTAAGATTTACTGGTCAAGATGTTATAAGAGGTACTTTCTCCCATAGACATGCAAAAGTCATTGATGAGAAAACTCTTGAATGGCACTGTGGCCTGGCTCACTTAAAAGATGATCAAGGACAACTCAAAATTTATAATTCTCACCTATCTGAGTATGCAGTTTTAGCATTTGAATTTGGCTATAGTTTAGCAAGTCCAAAAAGTTTAAATATATGGGAAGCTCAATTTGGAGATTTTTCAAATACAGCACAAGTCGTTATTGATCAATTCATTTCAGCTGCTGAAGTGAAATGGGAAAGAATGAGTGGTTTAACAATGCTCCTTCCTCATGGTTATGAAGGACAGGGACCTGAACATTCATCTTGTAGACCTGAAAGATTTCTACAATTAACAGCTCAAGATAATATGATTGTATGTAACTGTACAACACCTGCAAATATGTTTCACGTTCTACGACGTCAACAGATGTGGGAATTTAGAAAACCATTGATAGTTTTCACTCCTAAATCTCTATTAAGACATCATCAATGTGTTTCGAGCGTAGAAGATTTCACAAAGGGTAATTTTCAAGAATTAATAGATGATGCAAGTGTAACAAAGAAAGGTATAAGACGAGTTCTAGTTTGTTCTGGTAAAGTTTATTATGACCTTTTGAAATATAGAGATGATAATCAGATTACTGATATTGCAATAGTTAGACTTGAACAGCTTTATCCATTTGTAAATAAACAATTTAATAAAATGATGAAATCTTACGATGGTGCAGAATTCTACTGGGTTCAAGAAGAACCTGAGAACATGGGATATTGGCATCACCTACTAACAAGAGAGTTTGATATATTTAAAAACTTCACTTCTGTGACAAGACCTATGAGTGCAACTCCTGCGACAGGATATGCTTCTAGTCATTTAAAAGAACAGAATGATATTTTTGAAACATCATTTGCAAAGAAAAAAT
>Ga0209712_10002337_pt1 | contig 15647 bp, 13 predicted proteins | sample ArcOceMetagenome_FD_187443 | JGI IMG/M metagenome (GOLD analysis project Ga0209712, IMG submission 187443) | Marine eukaryotic phytoplankton communities from Arctic Ocean - Arctic Ocean - Greenland ARC118M Metagenome (SPAdes) (version 2) | ecosystem: Environmental > Aquatic > Marine > Oceanic...
TTGGAGATCCCATGATGGATTTGGGAACATCGATTGCGTATTGGTCGATGGCTGCTGATGGGCCAATTGTCAACCAAGGAATACCTTCGCCAACTGCGATGCCTGGTAATCCTAGTCGAACAGCCGTGGTTGAAATGTATGCTCAAAAAAGTGGACGTCCGATTAATAACTTGATTTTTTATTATGTTTTTGGTTTGTTCAAAATAGCGGTAATTGCACAACAAATTTATTATCGATATCATCATGGAATGACTACTGATCCAAAATTTGCAAAATTGAATAAAGCAGCGGAGTTGCTTTGCATGATGGGGCAGCAAGCTATTCAGAAAAAACGGATCGACAATTTATTCTAAGTAGCGGGACTTTCCAAGTCCCGTACCAATTCAAATTTTCTTATAAAAAAATGCAGGACTTAAAAGTCCCGCTATTAAATACAGGATTTAGAAAGTCCTGCAACAATATGTCAAAACTATATTTTTTTCGTCATGCCCAAGCATCTTTTATGGCTGATAATTATGATAAATTATCTGATCATGGAGAAAAGCAATCTGAAGAATTGGGTAAATACTTAGTTCAAAAAGAATTTCATTTTGACAAAATATTTGTTGGCCCATTGAGCCGTCAAAGGAGAACTTACGAAATTGTAGCGGATGTTTTTTCCAAAAACAAAAGGACAATTCCCGAACCACTTTTTGTGGAAAATTTGCGAGAACATTCTGGGCCTGAAGCGATGCGTTATGTTTTTCCAAAATTAAGGGAAGGCAATGCTGAAATAAAAAAACTACTTCAAATTGCAGAGGAAAACCCTGCCTTGAAAAAGAGAAATCATCTATTAGTTTTCCAGTATTTTATGGAGGAATGGGCAGCAGGATATATTGAAGTTCCTGAGGTAGAGTCTTGGGCGACTTTTAGAAAAAATGTAAAAATTGGGTTAGCGCAAGTTTTGGCGAAGACAGACAGAGGGGAGACTATCGGAGCATTTACTTCAGGAGGAACGATCTCTGCGATTACTGCTGAAGCCTTGGCAATCAAGGAAGAACAAACGATTGCTAAGATGAATTTTTCCGTTCGTAACACTTCATTTACAAGTTTTCTTTTTTCTCAAAATAATTTTAATCTGTTGAGTTTTAATGAACTTCCACATTTGGAAAAAGAAATGATCACGTTTGTTTAAGTAATTAGATCTTAGCAGCCTGAGGCGGACAGGTTCGTTTGCCATTAGATGTTTTACGGTCTCCATCACAACTCCATTTAGCATAAAACTTTATTACTATGAAAAAATATTTAGACCTCACCAAGGAACAATTCAAAGCATTCATGGCAATGCCCATCGATGTGCCTTTACAAATGTTGAACCTTTTAAAATTTAAAGAGAAGGTGGAAGATGCAGATATTTCAGGAGCAGAACGCTACAAGGAATACATGAAAGCAACCGTTCCTTTTTTTCAAAAATCAAATGCGAAAGTCAATTTTTACGGAGATGCAAAATTCAATTTGATTGGCCCAGAAGAATTGGAATGGGATAAAGTTTTGATTGTTGAATATGCTCATAAAAATGATTTTATAAAAATGATAACCACCGAAGGGTATCCCTCAGAAATGCGGAAATCAGCCATTGAAGATTCAAGGTTGATCTTCTGTGAAGTAAGTAAAAAATAACAAATAACTTTCTTAGTCAAAAATAAAAATAATGCAATTAGAAAATAAAGTCGTTATCGTCACCGGAGCGGGATCTGGAATTGGAGCAGCTACTGCCATCTTATGTGCTGCGAATGGAGCAAAGGTAGTTTTGTCTGATGTTAATTTAGACAACGCTCAAAATGTAGCTAACGGAATAATTGAGGCTGGAGGAACTGCCCTTGTTGTTGGAGCAGATGTAACTAAATATGAAGATGTAGAAAACCTAGTTAATTCAACTGTTGAAGTATATGGTCGATTAGATGTGATCGTAAATAATGCAGGAATTGGTCCTAAACGAATGGTGAAAGTTGCTGATCATACGCTGGAAGATTGGGACAGAGTGATTGCCGTAAATCAGACGGGCGTTTTTTATTGCATGAAATTAGCGATTGCTCAAATGCTAAAAAATGGGGGAGGGAATATTGTCAATGTTGCTTCTTTAGCTGGTTTAAAAGCTTCTGGAAAAAACCTTTCCTATAGCGCAAGTAAGTTTGCAGTAGTTGGAATGACGAAATCTGCGGCGCTCGAATATGCTAATGATAACATCAGAGTAAATGCTGTTTGCCCAGGTTATACTAAGTCTGCCTTGTTGGATCAACTATTAAAGATGCGTGACGATATGGATAAATTACTTTTAAGATTTGTCCCCATGAGACGTTTTGGTGAAGCAAAAGAAATTGCAGAAGCCATTGTTTTTTTGGCATCGGATAGTACTAGGTTTATTACAGGGCAAACCATTACTCTTGATGGAGGAGCATCTTTATAAGTTCCTGATTTATCAAGTAATTCAAAGTAAATTTCTCACAAGGTGACTCGAAGTCACCTTATAAGGAGGGCACACATTCGAAAGAATAGCTGACCAAAATTTTGGTAAACATTCCCTTCTCACAAGGTGACTTCGAGTCACCTTGTGAGTAAGACATTAAACTGGAAGTTACCGCCTAATCCAACTCATCATGGCAAAAAAAAAATCTACCTCTCCTCGCAAAGATCTACAAGATTTTCAAAAACGTAAATCATTTCTCTTAGATAAAAATCGTCCTGAAGCTATTGCTAAACGACATAAAAAAGGATCTCGAACGGCCAGAGAAAATATCGAAGACCTGTGTGACAAAGATACTTTTGTAGAATTTGGTTCGATGATCGTCGCTGCTCAAAGAGGTAGGAAATCTGAAAAAGAACTCATCGCACAAACTCCTGCCGATGGACTCATCACCGGAATCGCTGCTGTCAATGGAAAATGGTTTGGTAAAGAAAAATGTAAATGTATTGTTTTGAGTTATGACTACACCGTGCTCGCAGGAACGCAAGGTGCATTTAATCATAAGAAAACAGATCGGATGATGCAGGTGGCGAAGCAAGCAAAGAAGCCGATTATCTTTTTTGTGGAAGGTGGAGGCGGTCGTCCAGGTGATGTAGATTTTGATATTATTTCGACGGGAGGATTGGACTTGATGACTTTTGTAGAGTACGCTCGATTGAGTGGAAAAGTACCGCGAGTAGCCATAGCGTCAGGATATTGTTTTGCAGGAAATGCTTCCATCGCTGGATGTTCAGATGTGATTATTGCAACCGAAAATATTTCGTTAGGGATGGGAGGGCCAGCGATGATCGAAGGAGGAGGATTAGGGAAATTTCACCCAAAGGAAATTGGTCCTGCAAAAATGCAATATGAAAATGGCGTGATTGATATTTTGGTGAAAGATGAAATAGAGGCAGTTGCTGCGGCAAAAAAATATGTCTCTTATTTTCAAGGAGCTATTAAAGATTGGAAATGTAAAGACCAACTCGAACTTCGAAACCTCGTTCCAGAAAATCGAAAATTTGCTTACGACATTTTTAAAGTGATTCATCAAATGGCAGATGAAGATTCTGTTTTAGAAATTCGTGGAGGTTTTGCGAAAAACATGGTAACTGCTTTTATAAGAATTGAAGGAAAATCAATGGGACTGATTGGAAATAGCACTCGACATTTAGGTGGTGCCATTGATGCGGATGCAGCGGATAAAGCAGCTAGGTTTATGCAATTGTGCAATGCTTTTAATCTTCCGATTTTGTCGCTTTGTGATGCACCTGGATTTATGGTTGGCCCCGATTGCGAGAAGACCGCGATGGTTCGACACTCTTCCAGAATGTTTATTGTTGGGGCATCTTTAAGTGTTCCAATTCTAACTATAGTTTTACGTAAGGCTTATGGTTTAGGAGCGATGGCGATGGCTGGTGGAAGTTTGCATGAATCATTTTTTACGGTCGCTTGGCCGACTGGAGAGTTTGGAGCAATGGGATTAGAGGGTGCAGTTAAATTAGGTTTCAAAAAAGAGCTGGATGCTGAAACTGATCCAACTAAAAAACAAGCACTTTATGATCAATTAGTCAAACGTGCATATGATCGAGGCAAGGCAACGGTGGCTGCTTCATTTTTAGAATTTGATGAAGTAATTGATCCAAAAGATTCTCGTCAATGGATTGTTACAGCTTTGGAAAGCATTCCGTTAAAGGTAAATGATCACAATCAAAATCGGATGATCGATAGTTGGTAGCAGCTAAAAATAGATTACGCTATAATCTTATTTTTTCCCAAAAAAAAAGAGCCATCTCAAAATTCGAGATGGCTCTTTTTATATTTTACTAAATTTATCTATCTAGGCTTTGAACTAGAATTCCGATTACCGCCGCTGCCGCCGCGATTATTTGAATTTCTAGAATCTCTATTTCTGTTATTATTGCTTCTTCCTCTTCCTCCGCCATTTCCACCACCACCACGGTTGTTTCCAAATCTACTTTCTCTAGGCGCGTTCGGATTATATTTAGGCCCTTCTCCCAGTTCTTGAGGAAGTTCTAATTTTTTCACTTCACTTCCAATCAAAGCCTCAATTTCACCAAAGTTTCTCTGATCTCTTGGCGTAATCAAAGTCAATGCAACCCCTGTAGAATCTGCTCTGGCAGTTCGTCCAACTCGATGTACATAGTCCTCTGCATCATTTGGAACATCATAATTAATGACCAAACTTATTTCCTTAATATCAATTCCTCTGGCCAAAATATCAGTTGCCACTAGGATTTGAATCTTATGTGCTTTAAAAGCACGCAGGGTAGATTCTCTTTCGTTTTGATCAAGATCTGAAGAAATTTCTGCTACTCTGAACTTTTTCCTTTTTAAAGCTTGCGTTAATTCTTTAACCACTTTTTTGGTGGAAGAGAAAATAATCACACTTGGATATTGTTCTTCCTTTCCTTTTAATAAAATTTCTACAAGTGGAATTTTCTGAGGAGGATAAGTCATATAAGCACCTTGAACAACTCCTTCAGCAGGTTTTGAAAGTGCTATACTTATTTGTGCTGGATCTTTTAGAAGCTTCTTGGCCAGTTCTCTAATTTTCGAAGGCATGGTAGCTGAAAAAAGTAAAGTTTGCTTATTCTCTGGAAGCTTTTTTACTACAGTCATGATATCATTGAAAAATCCCATATCAAGCATTCTGTCTGCCTCATCCAAGATCAAGAATTGAACGTTTTTAAAGTTGGTATATCCTAAGCTAATATGTGAAAGCAAACGTCCAGGTGTGGCGATAACAATATCAACACCTTTGGTAAATGCCTTTTTTTGTCGATCAAAAGAAGCACCATCTCCACCACCATAAACTGGGATGGAACTTATTCCTAAGAAGTAACCAAATGCTTCTACTTGTTGATCTATTTGTAAGGCTAATTCTCGAGTTGGAGCAATAATAATAGCTTGAACTCCTTTTCTATTAGGGTTAGAGGCTATTTTATTAAGTACAGGCAGAAGGAAAGCACCAGTCTTACCAGTACCCGTTTGAGCACAAGCAATGAGGTCTTTGTTCTGATTAATTAATGGAATAGCTTGGGCTTGAATTGGGCTAGGTTCTTTGAAACCCATAAAATCGAGAGCTTCAAGTAGGCTAGGGGCAAAATCAAAATTGTCAAATGTCATACGACGCAGTTTCTGTCTTTATATAAATAAACGCAAAGATGAAAAAAAACAAGTATTTATTCTAATTTATCTTTACCTATGATTAATTAGATTAAAACGCAAAACCTGTGTTATAGTTTTGTTAAAGATATTTTAAAGGAGCAGTATATGAAATATTTATCCGTTATCCAAGCAATGCGAACTAAATAGATTCAGAATTTACATTACTTCTTTTGTCCTTATTTTTCCCTTTGAAATCAATCATTTATCCAGATAAACTCATGCTTTCAAAGCAAAAACTAAGAACAAAATAAGTGACCGAAAATTCTGAATTTATTTTATTCGCATTCCTAAGAAATTGCTGAATAATTTCAAAAATACTCAAGGCAAATTAGTTGGTTTTTAGTTAGTTTTGTTTGTTAGATAAAACGGGTGTGGCATTAGCTTCACCCGTTGCTATTTTAGGAATATCGAACAAGGAACAAGGATTTGAGAAGTTTGACGATGTTAGTTTTGTACTATCCATGAGAAGCTTCTTCAAATTTTTTCAAATCGTAATTCTCTGTTTGATATTCAACATTCCCTTTTTCCTGACTCCATTTCTAGGATACAAAAAGCGATGTTAGCGCTTGAGCGCTAACACCGCTGTGGGAAGTAATATCAATGTTGAAAATTAATTGGCTCTAAAATTACAACCGATTCTTATTAATAATTTCTAATAATTCTTCTCGATAGTTTTTACCAATCGGTAAATGCTTCGCCTGATTTTTTTCAATCACTTCTACCATATTTCCCTGCACCGCTTGTATCCTTTGAATATTCACAATATAAGATCTATGAATTCTTTTAAAGATAGAAACGGGTAATTTTTGTTCCAAACTTTTCATTGTCTGAAGGGTAATAATTCGGCTACTCATTAATCGAATGATCACATAATCTTTCAAGCCTTCGATATATACAATGTCTCGATAGTTGACTTTGATTAATTTCTTATCAGCTTTAACAAATATAAAATCTTCCTCCTCTACGGGGGCCGCAAGAGGGGCAGGAGCAGCATCTTGGTTTTCTAAACTAATTTGCTCTTGAGCTTTGTTGACTGCTTTCATAAACCGATCTAAAGAGATTGGTTTTAATAAATAATCAACGGCATTTAATTCAAAACCTTCCACCGCATAATTAGCATAAGCGGTAGTGAAAATTACTTTTGGTGGCTTAGCCAACGCTCTCAAAAAGTCAATTCCAGTTAACTGAGGCATTTGGATATCCAAAAACATTAAATCAATGTCATGCTCCTTTAATGCTGCATTTGCTTCCAAAGCGTTGCTACATTTTTTCACCAAATTGAGGTCAGGAATTTTATCAATGTATGTTTCCAAAACATCCAAAGCAAGGGGTTCGTCGTCAACAATAATTACATTTATCATTCAATTTATTTTTAGGTTACAAAATTTGGTGTTAAAATATACAGCTTGAAATAAAGCTAATTTAAATCAATATCCAGTTCAATGCCATAAGTATTTGGGTCATCGTGGATTTCTAATTTATAATTCTTTGGGTAAATAATATTTAGTCTACGTTTTACATTTACTAAGCCAATCCCACCACTTCGCTTATGAGTTTGAGTGGGTAAACTTTCTGATTTACTATTTTCAATATAAAAATGAACTTTCTGATTATCCACTTCTAACAATATATTTACAAATCCATGAGAAAGATGGGTATTCAACCCGTGCTTAAAACTATTTTCTAAAAATGGAATAAACATCAACGGTGCAATTTGTTGTTCAAAAACTTCTCCTTCCACTTTAAAGTTTATCTCCACATTTTTCCCTTGCCGCAATCTTTCTAAGTCTAAATAGTTCTGGATATAATTGACTTCTTTTCTTAAAGGAACTCTTCTTTCGTTACATTCATACAACATGTATCGCATCATTTCTGAAAGCTTAATCACAATCTCTGGAGCTTTATCTGATTTTTTTAAAGTTAAAGCGTACAGGTTATTTAACGTGTTAAAAAGGAAATGAGGATTGATTTGTGATTTCAAGAAACGTAATTCCGATTGCATGGTTTGCGTTTGCAAATCTTTTTTTTCTCTCAAATGTCGAACCCAATCGGTGATAATTTTCCCAATAGTCGAAGAACCCACAATCAAAAAACTAGCAATAAAAAATAAAAATTGTTTTCCAAAAATGAATGATTCGGCATTATGCAAAATCAAATAGAAAACCATTAACTTGATTGGTGTAATAATGATGACAGACAAGATTAATAAAACGCAATACAGTAAAAATTTCTTTTCCGTTAAATAATTTGGGATAAGATAAAAAAGGTTAAAATAAACTAAGATTCCATAGAAGAATATATTGACGGATTCTATGCTAAGCTTGGTAAAAAAACTATGATTATTACTGTCTAGCATTAATAGCAAAAAAAACATCACAACCCAAAAAGCGGTATGATAGACAATTCGTTGCGTAACGAAGTCGTAAATTTTTGCTCGAATTGTTCTTTTGGCTACTTGATCCATCAACTTAAAATATTCCTTTTTTTTCTTGAATAGGTAATGAAAGTTTATTTATGGAAAGTTAATAACTAATTCGATAAATACCTTTTAACCATAGATAAAATTAGTTGATTGATTAGTTTATCTGATAATCAAGGAATCAGCTGATTAGGTGAGTTCTCAATTAAATTCCTTGATCACCAATTCCCTGATCAACTAATTCCCTAATCAACCGATAAACTATTCAACTAATTCCCAAGTTCCTAATTGATTTCGTACTTTTGCAGCGCTAAAATTAAAAAATCATCTTATGGTTTATTTGACTAGAAAAGAACGGTTCAATGCTGCTCATAAATTATGGGTAGACGAATGGAGTGAAAAGAAAAATTTCAAGGTTTTTGGGAAATGTGCTAATAAGAATTGGCATGGGCATAATTATGATATGTACGTTACGGTCAAAGGAACTCCTGATCCTCAAACTGGCTTTGTGATGGATGCTAAAAAGTTGAGTCGGATTATCAAAAAAACGATCACTAATAAGGTCGATCATTCTAACCTAAATCTAGATATAGACTTTCTCCCTAAAGGTATGCAACCGACTACAGAAAATTTAGTTATTCTTTTTTGGAAACAACTTCAGCCAAAAATAAAAGGGTGCAAATTACATTCTGTCAAACTTTGGGAGACAGAAACTATCTATGCGGAATATTTTGGAGAATAATTAAGTTCATAGATAAAATTATTCCTGTTTTTATAATTCATAATTAACTCTATCCATGAACTAATTCAAAGATTTCTAAACAATCTTTAAATTGTGAATGTTCTTTAGCATATAACATTTAAAAATTATCATGAGTAAATACAAAAAAACGGAATCATACCCGAAGAAATTAACAGCCGACTTGATGGATAAATTCGAATTTATCATTGAAGGAATTGGTGAAGATCCAAAAAGAGAAGGATTGTTAAAAACTCCAGAACGAGCTGCAAAGGCAATGCAATATTTGACACACGGTTATGACCTTGATGCCAAGAAGATTTTAAAATCTGCTATGTTCAAAGAAGAATACAGCGAAATGGTCATTGTCAAAGATATTGAGGTTTATTCAATGTGTGAGCATCATATGTTGCCATTTTTTGGAAAAGCCCATGTGGCCTATATTCCAAATGGACATATTGTAGGATTGAGTAAAATTCCTAGAATAATTGATGTATTTGCTAGAAGATTGCAAGTGCAAGAGCGATTAACTCATGAGATTTTACATTGTATTCAAGATACTTTAAAACCGCTCGGAGTAGCTGTAGTAATCGAGGCCAGACATATGTGTATGATGATGAGAGGAGTTCAAAAACAAAACTCAGTTACCACCACTTCAGCATTTACTGGTGAGTTTGAAAATCAGCCTACTCGTGGTGAATTTTTGAATTTAATTAATGCGAAATTACACTAAGACTTAGTAATTAATTTTTATTTTTGCGTAGCAATAAGGAAGAAGAGTAGCAATGTTACTCTTCTTTTTTTTTATGAGCTTGTTGGAGAATTTGATTTTGAAATAAAACAGTTCACTTCTTGATGAAACGACGCGGAAAAATAGAAGCATAGTTTGTACTATTTGACTTTTTTTCAAAGAAATTTCATCAAAAAAAGGTTTTGTCTAAAAATATAATTTCCAACAAACTCTAAATTATTCAAATAAACTCAAGGGCGGTATTAATCATTAACAATTCACCGTTCACTATTAATCAAAACCTATTTCATATGAAAGCCTATGTTTTTCCAGGTCAATCTGCTCAATTTGAGGGGATGGGAAAAGACCTTTACGAAAGTTCAGAACTTGCCAAAGAATTATTTGAGCAAGCTAATGAGATTTTAGGATATCGAATTTCAGACGTAATGTTTGAAGGGACTGCTGAGGATTTGATGCAAACTAAAATTACTCAACCCGCCGTATTTTTACATTCCATTATTAAAGCGAAAATGGCTGGCGATGATTTCCAACCTGAAGCTGTTGCAGGACATTCATTAGGTGAATTTTCTGCACTAGTGGCAAGTGGCGCAATGAGTTTTGAAGATGGGTTAAATTTGGTAAAAAAACGAGCACTTGCAATGCAAAAAGCTTGTGAAGCAACGCCAAGCACCATGGCTGCCATTGTTGGATTAGATGATGAAGTCATTGAAAAAATATGCGAAGAAATTGATGATATAGTAGTTCCAGCGAATTACAATTCACCGGGGCAATTAGTTATTTCTGGATCAATCTCAGGAATTAATACAGCCGTTGAAAAATTAAAAGAGGCAGGTGCCAAACGGGCGATTGTGTTGCAAGTTGGAGGAGCTTTTCACTCCCCATTGATGGAACCTGCACTAAAAGAATTGGGAGAGGCGATTGAAAATACGGAGATCAAAACTCCAGTTTGCCCTATCTACCAAAATGTAAATGCTCTTCCAGAAAAAGATCCTGAGAAGATTAAATACAATTTAATTGCTCAATTAACTTCACCGGTAAGGTGGACGCAGACCGTTCAAAATATGGTAAAGGATGGATTTGACAGATATGTGGAAGTAGGCGGAAACGGAAAAGTGCTGAGAGGTTTAATTAGACGAATTAATCGATCTGTAGAATCGGAGGCTTTGTAAAATCAAAATTTCAATCAAAATCAAAAATGACGATTAACTTTTGACTAATTAAAATTGAAATATTAAATCGAAAACTAGCTATGGGATTCTTGAATTTGATTCAAATTTTGGTTATTTTGGTAAATCATAAAATTTTTTAATATTTTATTCGATATTTGAAAAACAAAAATTAGAGTAAATACTCTTTTATGAACAAACATCAACATGACACATGGCTTTCTATTCATCTTTTTTATAATGAGCCGTGGGAAGACTTTTTACAGAAAGCAATTGAACCTTACGTCAGTACTGCCATTCAAACTGGAATAGCTCAACAATACTTTTTTGTTCGTTATTGGGAAAAAGGTCCCCACATTCGGTTACGATTGAAGGGGGAATTGGAAATGCTTAATTCTATTTTAAAACCTAATTTAGAAGAACATTTCAATAATTATTTTGAGTCAAAACCATCTCGTCGAGTTGAACCTAATTATCCGCCGAATTTTTCTGAAGACTTAAAATGGCTTCCAAATAATATCTTAGATTATTCAGGTTACGAACCTGAATTTGGACGATATGGTGGCGCAGTTGGGTTGGCTTTGAGTGAAAAACAGTTTATGGTTTCTTCACAAACTGTTTTAGAATTCATCAAGCAAAAAGGCAAAACTTGGTCTTACGATGATGGGATGGGAACAGCGATAAAAATGCATTTAACTTTCATTCATGCAGCCGGATTAAGCATTGATCAAGCTATTTCCTTTTTTGATTTTTATGGAAAAAATTGGTTGCCTTACACTTTCAAGAATATTCAGGAGGAAATAACTGAAGAGGATTTTGAAAGTCAATCTACTCTTTCTATTCAAGCATTCGAGCAATCATTTGAGAGTCAAAAATCTTCTTTAATTCCATTTCATTCAAAGCTTTGGAATGCCATGGAAGATGGGGATACATTTGAGGAAAATATATTAAATAATTGGTTGGATAAAAATAAAGTGATTTTAGAGGAGTTAATTTTAAAAGAAAAGAGTGGAGAATTGAGTAGTCGGATTCCAAAATATGTTTATCAAATTAAACTAAATCAGTTTCCAGAAAAAGAATTATTGTGGTCTATTTTGGTGGACTACATTCACATGACTAATAATCGTTTGGGTATATTTAATCGAGATGAATCTTATTTGAGTTTTATGATGATGAGGTGTTTAGAAGAGATAAAAAAAGATGAGAAAGTAGGAGTCGAGGTTTAATAGAGGAATCGGATCCCTTCAAGGGATCCGATTCCTAATCACTCTACAAAATTCATTAGTTAATATATCTGACCCCAAAATTAAAAGTGTTCCCCGCGCCTTGATTGGCCGAAGTGAAAAAATTAGAATATAAAACTTCCAATCCTACCTTGCTTGAAAATTGATATTTAAATCCAATCCCAGTTTGAGCAAAGTCTCCTTGCACCTTAAACCCACTCACTTTTTCATTCCCTTCAATTTTATTCAATCCGAACCTTGGCGAATATTGTAACATGATGTACACGGTAGATTTATCAGAAGGGAAATAACTTAGGAATGCACTCATTGGAGTGTCTAAAATATCATCTTTTGGATTATTATCTGCATAAGAATTGGCTGGTTTTGCGAAGCGAAATAATAAATCTCCTTCTAAAAATAATTGCCATTTCGAGCCAATATTTTTATCATAAAAAAATTGATTCCACCAAGTAAATCTATCCCAATCAAAAAATGGATACCGATTGACATTTTGAGAATCAACTACAATTCGTTCGACACCTTCGTTATCTTTTGTGATTGGAATCAGCAAGGAACTTTTGATGGAAATCTTAGTATTTTTAAATGGAGCAAATTTTACCGTCGGCCCTAGACTACTTACTCCACTTCGATTATTGCTATCATTTTTACGAAACGAAAGCACTTTCAATGGAGACGAATTTTCATCCACATCAATTCTCACCGTCCGCAAATTTATATCTAAGCCCACATTCCATTTTCGATTTTCACTTACTCCACATAGAATATTAATTAGCCCAGTAAAATAATTTTGACGTTGCCCTAAATTCACCTTTTCCCTATTATCATTTCGAAAAGCAGTCTGCGTGTACAGGTTGTTATAAAGTTGAACTTCCAATTGACCTTTTTGCAAAATACTGGATGGAGTGTATGTTTGGATAAAGGAATTAGATTTACTTATATGTAATTTGCTTGCATTGTTTTCAAGTAAATTAATGATACTGAAATCATTTAAAACCCAATCATAAGGATAGTGAATAGTTCGGTTTTCAGCATTCAATTTTTGTGTTCGATATTCATTGATAAAATCAAGGACAGTTCCATTTTTAGTAAAGTCACCTTTATACCATTTGAAAATATTAGAGATATAATTCTTTCCATTTTTTTCATAAATGAAATTAGAATCGTTGATAGCAATGGTAGTTTGAGCATCTAATTGTCCCTCCAATAAAGTTGGGAAATAAGCAAAATTGGTCACCGAAGGACAACTCACTGCTGCACAATTCAACACAAAGTGAACGCGAGGATCTTCGTACTCTTTTCGAATTTGTTCATTTTCAATTTGATTCAACGTCCAGCGATTCTCGCCCACTTGATGTTTTATCTTTTCAAAAAAACCATTAATTTTTTTTGTACTAGAAATAGGGTAGTGGTTAATTACTTCGCTGATTACCAGTAAGTTATAAGCATTGATTAGAAAAGTTTTTCGCTCAATTGGCGTTAATTTTTCAGGTGAAATTTGGGAGATAAGAATTGTTAGTTCTTCGATTTCCTTTTTATCATTTTGGATGGAAGAGTAATTTACTTTTCCATTTTCGACAACTGACTTGAAGAATGATTCTGATTTTTGGAAAAAAGAATTAACGTCCTGCGCATTTAATTTGAGACAACTACCAAAAACAAAGAGAGATAAAATGATATACTTAAAATTCATGTTTGAGATTTTTTTATAATGCAATAACGTATTTTATATTGATTGGTTGCCGTCCTAAAAGCGACATACTTGTCAAAAATTAATAACTATTTTTGTAATACCATCGACTGGCTTCGAGTCAGCCGATGGTTTTTCTTCATTTTAACATAAACCACCGGCTGGCTCGAAGCCAATCAATGGTACGATACTCAAACATACTTCAAGTGGAATTATTACTGATCATTATTTATGGTTTCTTTTTGACCTTCATTTTATTCTATAGTTTAATTCAAATGCATTTGGTGGTTTTGTATTTGAGAAAAAAGAAGAAAAAAGAAACGCTTCCTTTTTCCTCCTCGGACTATTTTCCTTTCGTCACCATTCAATTACCAATTTACAATGAACTCTATGTGGTGGAAAGATTGATTCAGCAAGTGGCTAAAATTGATTATCCCAAGGATCGTTTTGAGATCCAAATCTTGGATGATTCAAATGATGAGACTACTCAAATCATTCAAAATGTAATTGAAGATTTAAAAGATTCAGAGGTCAAAATTGATTTAGTGCTACGACCAGATCGCATTGGTTATAAAGCTGGCGCCTTGGCTTACGGCATGAGTATTTGTCATGGAGAATTCATTGCTATTTTTGATGCTGACTTTTTGCCTGAAGCAGATTTCTTGAAAAAAACTATTCCTTATTTTCAGGATGAAAAAACAGGAGTTGTTCAAACTCGTTGGACTCATATCAATGAAAATTATTCGAAACTAACTCAGATTCAAGCTTTCGGTTTAGATGCACATTTTACCATCGAACAAGGTGGCAGGAATCATGGTGGACACTTTATTAATTTCAATGGAACAGCAGGAGTGTGGCGCAAGAAATGTATCGAAGATGCAGGAGGTTGGTCGGCAGATACCTTGACCGAAGATTTAGATTTAAGTTATCGAGCGCAATTAAAAGGATGGCATTTTCAATATTTGGAGGAAGTGGAATCCCCTGCAGAATTACCCGCTGCGATGAATGCCTTAAAAAACCAACAATTTCGATGGACCAAGGGAGCAGCAGAATGTACTCGCAAAAACTTGTTTAAAGTATTGAAAACCAAGGACTTACCCCTCTCCACTAAATTACATGCTATTTTTCATTTGATGAATAGTTTTATTTTTATTTGTGTTTTTTCAGTTGCCATTTTATCTATCCCTCTTTTTTTTATCAAGCAGAATTTCGTGGAATATGCTTTGTTTTTCAAATATGCAACAGTTTTTATTTCTAGTATGTTTTTTCTTTTAATATTTTATTGGGTAGCCTTGAGAAGTATAAAAACAAATTTTTCAACAACGTTAAAACAGTTCATTTGGAAATTTCCTTTGTTCCTTTCCGTCTCAATGGGAATGTCTCTGCACAACGGAATTGCCGTAATGGAAGGTTATCTGGGAAAAAAATCTCCCTTTGTAAGAACGCCTAAGTTTAATCTTGAAAAGTCGTCGGACAAGTGGCACGGAAATAAATATTTGGCGAGTAGCATTGGCGGAGTGACTATTTTAGAAGGGATATTATTTATCTATTTTTCGGGAGGAATTGCTTTGAGTTTTCACTATGATAGTTTCGCTTTATTGCCTTTGTTTTTGATGCTAACTTTTGGTTTTGGATATGTATTTTTCTATTCCATTTTTCATTCATTGAATAGGCAATAAGTGTATCAGGGAATTAGTTTATTAGAAAATCAGGCGTGATGTGAAACTATAATTAGGAAATCAGGCGTGATGTGAAACTATAATTAGGAAATCAATTGAATAGTTTATTAGAAAATCAGGCGTGATGTGAAACTATAATTAGGAAAATCGTTCGACCAATTACCCAATTACCCAATTACCCAATTACCCAATTACCCAATTACCCAATTACCCAATTACCCAATTACCCAATTACCCAATTACCTAAATATACCCACGCGCGCGATACGCCACATATCCAATCATTTC
>Ga0209712_10002340_pt1 | contig 15637 bp, 11 predicted proteins | sample ArcOceMetagenome_FD_187443 | JGI IMG/M metagenome (GOLD analysis project Ga0209712, IMG submission 187443) | Marine eukaryotic phytoplankton communities from Arctic Ocean - Arctic Ocean - Greenland ARC118M Metagenome (SPAdes) (version 2) | ecosystem: Environmental > Aquatic > Marine > Oceanic...
CTACGCCCTGAGTGGCTTTACCACCAAGTTGTTCAACTAAACCGTCATACCTTCCACCAGCACAAACTGTTCCTTGAGAACCTAAACTGTCAGTGACCCATTCAAATACGGTACGATTATAATAGTCCAGTCCGCGCACCAAAGCAGGATTGACCCGGTATTTGATACCTAAGTTGTCTAAACGTTCACACAATCCTTGAAAATGTTTGGCCGACTCTTCATCAAGGCAATCAATCAGTTTTGGCGCATCTTTAACAGCATTCTGCACTTGAGGGTTTTTACTATCGAGCACTCGCAAAGGATTGGTCTGTAAGCGTCTTAAACTATCTTCGTCCAATTCAGATTCACGAGTCATCAGAAATGCGACTAGTTGTTCTTTATAGGCCACTCTAGCCTCAGCAGAACCAAGGGAATTAATTTCTAAGGTCACGTTTTGACTGATACCAAATCTTTCCCATAATCTTGCACTAAGCAATATCACTTCAGCGTCGATATCGGGTCCAGCTAGACCAAAAACTTCCACCCCAAATTGATGAAACTGCCTATAACGGCCTTTTTGTGGACGTTCATGGCGAAACATTGGGCCCATATACCAGAGGCGTTGCTGTTGGTTATACAATAAGCCATGTTCATTACCAGCTCGCACCACACAAGCCGTGCCTTCAGGTCTCAATGAGAGACTATCTGAATTGCGATCGGCGAAGGTGTACATTTCTTTTTCGACTATATCGGTCACTTCACCAATAGAGCGTTTGAATAAATCGGTGCTTTCAACGATAGGCGTGCGAATTTCTTGATAACCGTAACTGGCGACAACTTGACGAATAGTAGATTCGACGTACTGCCAAAGCCCAGATTCAGTTGGCAAGCAGTCGTTCATTCCTCTAATAGCCTGAATTTTTTTCGACACTAAAAATAATCTCTTCTGCAATAATTAAAAAAGCCCCGCATTATAGGGGCTTTATAGATAAACGTAAAATAATGAAGCTGAAAAATGCATAAAAACTGATTAAATTTTAGCAATGACAATTAGATAATTAATTAAACTAACTGTTTTACTTCGATCTTACGGCTTGCATCAAGCTGACTAGCTTTGGCACGAATACGCTTTTCAAGTTGGTCGACTAAATCATCATTCGACAAACGTTCTTTTTGACGTATGCCGTCTAGGTAAAAACCACTCATATTACGCGCGCCTGTTAAGCCTAAATCCGATATCTCAGCTTCTCCCGGGCCATTTACCACACAACCAATAATGGATACATCCATTGGAGTAAGCAAATCTTCCAGTCGTTGCTCTAAAGCATTCACTGTGCTGATTACATCAAATTCTTGACGAGAACAGCTTGGGCAAGCAATTAAGTTAATCCCTCTAGAACGAATGCGTAATGACTTTAATATGTCAAATCCGACTTTTATTTCTTCCACGGGATCAGCCGCTAATGAAATACGTATAGTATCGCCAATCCCCTCTGCTAATAACATGCCTAGACCTACCGAACTTTTTACTGCGCCAGCACGAAGGCCTCCAGCTTCGGTAATACCTAGATGTAAAGGTTGATCAATTTTTTTGGCTAACCCTCGATAAGCCCCTACCGCTAAAAATACATCTGAAGCTTTGACACTGACTTTAAATTGATCAAAATTAAGTTTATCCAAAATGTCCACATGGCGCATGGCTGACTCAACCAATGCTTCAGGTGTAGGTTCACCGTATTTTTCTTGTATCTCTTTTTCTAAAGAACCACCATTAACACCAATACGAATGGGAATGCCATAATCTCTAGCACAATCCACAACTGAGCGAACTCTGTCCATACTGCCAATGTTGCCAGGATTAATACGTAAACAATCAACGCCATATTCTGCTACTTTTAAGGCAATACGATAATCAAAGTGAATATCCGCAATCAGTGGCACTGTGACTTGCTGTTTGATTAATTTGAACGCTTCAGCCGCATCCATAGTAGGGACAGACACTCTAACTAAATCGCCTCCCACAGCCTGAATGCGATTAATTTGCGCCACTGTTGCTGCTACATCAGTAGTCGGGGTATTGGTCATAGATTGCACAGCAATGGGAGCACCATCACCTATAGGCACATTACCTACATTGATACGTTTGGAAGCTCTGCGTTTAATAGGTGATTCAGAAAACATAGTGATAACTTAGCTCTATTTGTTCAGTCAATTTATTCAGATAAGGGTAAATCAAATTTGGCAATGCGCCCAGTAGGCAAAAAAGACATATCTATGAATTCACCTGCGTAACGAATGTTTACCACTTCTGGCGCACCTAAAGTCACAACAAAAGGTGGAATACCTGTCACTGGCATCACTCTACCTTTGACTTTTACCCCAAAAGCAATGTTTTCACCAGTGGCATCAGCCAGATTCATCCAGCAATCACCAGAAAATTCGAATATCAGCTCAACTGGCGCGGCAGTGTCAGTGTCAGTAACCGTTGTTTCTATAACATCTGCCAGTATTGGCAAATTATTCGTATCATCCAACATTTCTTGTGCAATAGATTGATTATCGATTGAGTGCTGTTCAATAATTGGCTGAACTACAACCTTAGGCACAACAGCAACAGGATCATCAATAGACACATTTTCATCTGCAGCTCCTGTTATTAAAGTTTCAGCATCTGACGATAAAACTTCTTCGAGTGGCGGCACGTCTTGAGCAACCACATCTTGTGTGAGCTCTTCAGTAACGGCTTCTGGATAACTATTCACATTTGAATCTGTAGTAGTGTCAGTTGAGCTTTGTTGGAACCACCAAATGACCACTAAGGCAAGTACCGCAGCCACAATCAAATAAGTTACTAACATCAACTTGTCATCATTGGCCTGATTAGCAATTCTACGAGAAAAGCTTTGTAGTTTGACAGGTTCTTTTTTCTGAGTGCTTAGGCTTTCATAAGCTTTTAGGACAACAGATTCTTCAACCCGAACATGTTTTGCGTAGAGCTTTAGATACCCTCTGATAAACGTCAGCGAAATATTAATATCGTAGTTATCTTGCTCAATATCTTCAATTAGGCTCTTTTTTAATTTCATTTTGTCAGCAATATCTTTGGTCGATAAATCAGCCCTCTCACGCGCTTCTTTTAATATCTGACCGGGTCCTTGAATGACCACTTTTTGCTGTTGTTGTTGTTCTTCTTCAATCATAGTTTAGCTTTACTCTACAACGCTTGGGGCAACTAAAGATAACTTCTTGCCATCAAAAATAGCCGATGAGTCGACTAAACCATTCCAGTCTATCAGACGTTGCATTTTGATGTTGTAAAGAAGCGAAATCCGATATAAATTCTCGCCTTGGGCAACAATGTGAAACTCTGGTATATCCAAAATTTCTAACTCTACTGGGCTAACCTCATTGGTCAATTGTCCTGCTAGCACTGTAGCGGTTTGGTCGATGTCATCCATCTGTATGTTGTCGTCTTTTACATTTGTAAATGAATCGTTCTTTTCTGCCTGTGAGACTATATTTTCAGATGGTTTTTTATTTGGTTGAGATTCAGCCAATTTTGAAACGGCTTTAGCAGACTCTGTTACAGTATCCAAAATTTCTGACTCTACTTGAGTCGCCCGCTCTGCCAGTTTTATTGCAGCAGATTCGTTTGATTGGGCAATACCAGCTGTGTTGATGTCTGCATTATTTGCAGTTGCTAATGAATCGTTCTTTTCTGGCTGCGCCAGTGTATTGCCAGATAACTTTTTATTCGCTTGGGATTCGACTAGCTTTGAGGTCGTCTTAGCTTGTTTTATTATCACTACAGGCTTTACAGTTTTGTTCACCAATTTAGGAGAAGGCTGTTGGTCGGTTAAAAAGGACTTTGTGAGGGGATCATTAGGGAATATCTTTAGTAACATGTCCGAATAACCTTTTGCAGCAGCCTCGTTGCCTGTGCCACGCTCTATCTTCATTGCCATCAACAGACTTTGAGGACTGATCTGAGATGTTTTCTCATAACGCCTAAGGATAGCTCTAGCTTCTTTCCACTGTTGTGTTTCGACCAACGAGCGAGCAAGAAGAAACAAACTATTTGCCCTTCCTGGTTGGTGATTTACCGCGCTACGTAAATATTGTATGGCGTCTTCAGGTCGTCCTTGGCTACGGCTACACAAAGCTAAATTTTCATAAGTTTCAGCACTAGAGATATAACGACTAGTGTTTACTGCCTTAAGGAAATACTTTTTAGCCTTTTCATAATCGCCATTCTGACATAAAAATGCACCATAACTATTTGCTATGTTGGCATTTTTTGGTTCGAGATCCATTGCAAATTGATAAGCTTTTTCGGCTTGTTCTAACTCGCTGACACTTTGATAATAATAGGCCATAGCAAAATTAGCATCCGCTGACCTTGGAGCAAATTCTAATGCTTTATCTAAATTAAATTTTGCCTGACTAAAATCACCATTATTAAGGTAAGTCAAACCAAGAGAAACGCGTGTTTTGGCAGCTTTTAGACGATCAAAATTGTCACCAAAACTTTGATCGTTTTGACTAACACAGCCACTGAGCATTAGCGCAATAAAAAAAACACTTAGGATTTTTAGCTTGGAATTCATTAGAGCCTGTTTACATATTGCCAATTAAAAATTTATTCTGCCATCTTGACTGAAATGCTCTCGCCCTTCAGCTGTTTTTTCAACATTCTTTTTGTGCGATCCACCACCTCACCTACTAACTGGCCACAGGCTGCATCAATATCATCGCCTCTCGTTCGACGCACTACCACTATTAGACCGTATTCCATAAGCACTTTAGCAAAACGATCAATCCGTGAGTTGCTAGAACATGTGTAAGGTGAGCCTGGGTATGGATTAAACGGAATAAGATTTATTTTACATGGCGTGTCTGCCATGACTTTTGCAAGAGCATGCGCTTGATCGGTGCTATCGTTGACACCGTTTAACATCACGTACTCAACGGTAACCTTACCCTGATTGGCATTTGACTTAGCTAAATATCTTCTGACACTGGCTAGAAATACCTCTATAGGATATTTTTTATTAACCGGTACAAGCACATCACGTAATTCATTATCTGGTGCATGAATAGATATCGCCAATGCCACATCTATTTGATCGCCCAACATATCTAGCGCAGGTACCACACCGGAGGTACTTAAAGTCACTCTGCGTTTGGATAAACCAAAAGCAAGATCATCCATCATAAGCTCCATTGCAGGCACAACATTTTTAACATTCAGCAACGGCTCACCCATTCCCATCATCACAACGTTAGTGATAGGACGTTTAGCAGTATCATTATTTAAACCTATCGTTGTTGCGACTCGCCAAACTTGACCAATAATCTCTGACACTTTCAGATTACGATTAAAACCTTGCTGAGCTGTAGAACAAAAAGTACATTCCAGCGCACAACCCACTTGAGACGATACGCATAATGTTGCTCGGTCACCGTCTGGAATCCAAACCGTTTCGACTTCTTGACCACCTTCTAACTTCAAGGCAAATTTGATGGTGCCGTCTGCTGCATTCTGTTGATAAGCAATTTCTGGAGCTGTAATTTCACATTTAGCCTGAAGCTTGTTGCGTAAAACCTTATTGAGATTGGTCATCTGCTCAAAATCTGCCACACCTTGCTGGTAGATCCATTTCATGACTTGTTCTGCTCTGAAAGGTTTCTCTCCCATCTCATTAAAAAAGGCACGTAAACCGTCTCGAGTTAAATCAAGTAAGTTAATTTTTTTAGGTTGGGCAGATACCACTTCAGTTTTCACAATAAACCTCAATACTCAGACTAATTGCTGTCATTTTAACCGATTACTCAGGTTTTGCAGCATATAAACAAATAACACTAATAACACACAAAAGGGAGCCTAAGCTCCCCTTGTTAAAACAGATTTAAAATTAACGAGTACGTGGGCAGATTTCTTCATCACTAAAGAAATAAGCAATTTCACGTGCTGCTGATTCAGGTGCATCTGAACCGTGGCAAGCATTCTCATCAATTGATGCAGCATAATCAGCACGCAAAGTACCTGCTAGTGCTTCAGCTGGGTTAGTAGCACCCATGATTTCACGATTTTTCAAAACTGCATTTTCGCCTTCCAACACTTGGACCATAACTGGACCAGATGTCATAAAAGAAACTAAAGCACCAAAAAATGGGCGTTCGCTATGCTCAGCGTAAAAGCCTTCTGCTTGCTCTTTGCTCAAATGCAGCATTTTAGACGCCACTAGTCTTAGGCCCGCAGACTCAAAACGGTTGTAAATAGCACCGATAACATTTTTAGCAACTGCATCAGGCTTAACGATAGAAAAAGTGCGCTCTAAGGCCATTTTCTTAACTCCAGTATTAGTAATAATTCGTCTTGATCTTTTGTCCTAATGGACAGATAAACAGACATATAAAATTTCGCGCGGATTATATGCAATTAGACAGCAAATACCTAGTATAGATTGCATATTATTCTGTTCTCCCTAAAATCAAGGCTGGCGTAATTTAGAGACGAGGTAATCTTGATTAAATTTTTAGTGCTTATCCCTGTTGTATTGTGTTTGGTTTGGTTTCTGTATCTGAAAAATAAGGACTATAGCTTGGGTGATGGAAAACAAGGGTTTATATATATTTTCATCTTTTGTGCTGTGATTGCGGTGTTTTACAGCTCTTTGTTGTGGATTACTGAATAAAGCAAACAAACCAATAACCTTGTTTGCCAAAATTGACATAATAAAAAAGAGCGCTGAGCGCTCTTTTTTAATATTCAATTAGACGTATATATCAGATTATTGATAAATCTCTATATCTGCCTGCGCTTTTAAAGACTCAATTACAGCCCCATATATTAATTGAGACTTACTTGATGCCAGACGACTTTGTAATGAAGTCAATTGCTGTTCATTTGGCTCCAGCGCTAAGTTAACTTGAGTGAGTTGCACTAGACTGATATCGCCAGTGACTAAATCAACTACGCTTGTATCGGCTGCAGATAGCTTAAACAATGCATCAATAATAGTCTGTGACAAGGCCGCATCATTTCGTGTAACTTGTTGCTTCTCTGTCCAGCTTAGCTCAAGTGCGACTAATTTAGCATTCACATCTTCACTGTTAGTTAAGGCAGTTTTCACTTCTAAGGCCCAATCTCTGGCAGCTTGTTGTGCAGCTTGTGCAGACAAAGTTTTTTGAATTTGCTCAGTAACCTCTTCTATAGCTTTGGTTCGCTCAGGCTCATGCTCAGCCACTCTAATAACCATAATATGATTATTGCCCAGCTCTAACACTTCACTATTTACAGCATCTTCAATTAATTCAAAACTAAACGCACTGGCTAATACATTAGGATTAGATACAACGTCCGGTGCATCAGTTCGAGTAAACAAGGCTGTAGTGCTTATTGCTTTACCGGCAAGGTCTGCAACTTCGTCAATATTATCTGGTACTTCAAAGGCCACTTCTGCAATCCTTTGACTTATCTCGTAAAAGCGCTCTTCTGCCTTAAAAGTTTTAACTTTTGCAGTGATCTCTTCTTTTACATTTTCGAAAGTTTTAACTTGCTCAACTTTAACATCGGTTAACTTAATAATGTGATACCCAAACTCACTTTTGACTACGCCACTCACATCACCTTTATTTTCCAGTGAAAAGGCAGCATCTTCAAACGCTGGATCCATTATGTCTTTACCAAACCAACCCAAATCACCGCCGTTTTCAGCGCTAAAAGTATCACTTGAGTAAGTTTTAGCTAGTTCAGCAAAATCTTCTCCGGCTTGTATTTTAGCCAAAACTTCTTCTGCTTTTATAGCAATAGCTTCGTCTTGGTCTGCACTTTCGAACAGAATATGCGCCGTTTGGCGTTCTTCGTCAGTACGGTAATCAACAAGGTTTTGTTTATAGTATTCGGTAAGTTCATCTTCGTTAACATCAATCTCAGGCAATAAATCGTCTAAAACCAACTCAACATAAGACAAGCTGACTTTTTGCTCTGTATCAAACTGACTAATATTGCTTTGATAATAAGTTAAAATTTCATCATCTGTAATATTAACTTGTTCAAGAAATTTAGCTGCAGGGACGTTCACATAACGAATATCGCGCGTTTGCTGCTGCATCAGGTGTGCTGCTTTTGCCTCACTTGTTAACGCAAACTCAGTTCCCATCAATGACTGTGAAAGCTGCCTGCGCACCATATCAACTCGCATATAATCTCTAAAATTATTAGTTTGAAACCCTGCTTGGCGTAAAAGAGCTAAATATCGATCATTATCAAATTTACCATCTAGTTGGAATTCTTGCATACCCACTATGGCTGACTTGATTTGCTCATCGCTAACTCTCAATCCCAGCTCTTGCGCGGCTTGATCGAGGAGTTTCTCACTAATAAGGCGATCTAAAATACCCTGGCGGAAGTTTTGTAAGTATGCGGTATCACTTGCCAATGTAGCAAAGGCTTCACCAAACTGAGATTCCATCCGCGAACGTTCGTTTTGATAAGCCCGTTCCAATTCATCAAGGCCTATTTCTTCGCCATTTACATTGGCAGCGGCGCCGGATGCAGATGAGTTGATGTAACTTCCCACTCCTGCAAATACAAAACTTAAAATAACTAGTGCTAAGATCCCCATAGCCCAAGGGCCTTGTGATCCTTCTCTGATTCTTTCCAACATACTAAAGTCCAAACTCCAAATGAGCTGTTATTGATAAGTAGACAAGACACCCAAATTAAGTTGTCTTAGTCGCAAACGCGCGGGATTATATACCAACTGAGTTTATTTATTAATGATTGTTCGCAGTGAATTAAAAATTATCTGGCAAGCTTTAAAAAAGGTTTAGGTTAAAACAGCACCACACAAACTGCACAAAAACAAAAGGCGATGATAAATCATCGCCTTTGGTACAAATGAACTAAGTGATTAGTTACAAGCGTCTTTTAATGCTTTACCAGCTTTAAATGAAGGCACTTTTGCTGCTGAAATTTGAATAGTCTCACCAGTTTGAGGATTACGACCACTGCGAGCGGCACGTTCACGTACCGAGAATGTTCCGAAACCAACTAATGCAACTTGGTCTCCATCTTTTAGTGCTGTAGTTACAGCGCCTGTCAATGCATCTAGTGCGCGACCAGCTGCTGCTTTAGAAATGTCTGCACTTGCAGCGATGGTATCAATAAGATCTGACTTATTCACAATATGAACCCCTTCAATTGTTATTATATTTTTAGCTTGCGTTATGCAAAGCCGAACGTTTATATCAAGCATGAAACTGAACTTCAAGCTATATATTTACAAATCATTAACTTTCAGTGAATCGTCTCAATCCCTTTCGTGATAAGGCCTTAAGCGAATCTGCGTTAAAGGCTACCATAACTATTTACATAGGGAAGCCCTTAAATCGAAAAAAAAACAAAAAAAACCGCTTTTATGCTTGTTTTTTAACCTTTTTTACATCAACTGGCGTAAATTTCTCCGGCGGCTCTGCTAAAGCTAAAGCTAAGACTTCATCAATCCACTGCACTGGGTGGATACTTAAATCTCGTTTTACGTTATCTGGGATCTCTTCTAAGTCACGTTCATTTTCTTTTGGAATAATGACCGTTTTAATTCCACCTCGATGAGCAGCGAGTAATTTTTCTTTTAGACCACCAATAGGTAACACTTCTCCCCTAAGAGTAATTTCACCCGTCATGGCCACATCACATCTAACAGGATTCCCCGTTAGAGAAGAAATGAGTGCCGTGCACATGCCGATACCGGCGCTAGGGCCATCTTTAGGTGTTGCTCCCTCAGGCACGTGTACATGTATATCGCGTTTTTCATAGAAATCATTGTTAATACGCAGTTGATCTGCACGGCTTCGTACCACTGTCATTGCAGTTTGAATAGACTCCTGCATCACATCACCCAATGAGCCCGTGAAGGTTGTCTTGCCTTTACCTACTACAGATGTAGTTTCAATGGTTAGCAATTCGCCACCTACTTGCGTCCAAGCTAAGCCGGTTACCTGACCTATTTGATTAGTTTTGTCGGCTTTTCCATAATCAAAACGCTGCACACCCAAATATTCATTTAGATTATCTTGATTCACCAGCACTTTAGTAACATTTTTGCCTAGCAATATATTCTTAACCGCCTTGCGGCATATTTTAGAAATTTCTCTTTCTAAGTTCCTAACGCCTGCTTCGCGCGTGTAATAACGAATAATCCCAATAATGGCACTTTCATCAATTACCAACTCACCTTCCTTCAAACCATTACGGGATATTTGTTTATCCATTAAGTGTTGGGTCGCGATATTCAGTTTTTCATCTTCGGTGTAACCTGACAGACGTATTACTTCCATCCGATCAAGTAACGGATCAGGGATGTTCATGCTATTAGACGTGGCAACAAACATAACGTCTGAAAGATCGTAATCCACTTCTAAATAGTGGTCACTAAAGGTACTGTTTTGTTCAGGATCCAATACTTCCAATAATGCAGAAGATGGATCGCCACGCATATCTGATGACATTTTATCTATTTCATCAAGTAAAAACAGGGGGTTTTTTACTCCCACCTTGGCCATTTTTTGCACTATTTTACCGGGCATAGAACCAATATAGGTACGGCGATGGCCTCTAATTTCAGCTTCATCACGTACACCACCTAAAGCCATACGCACGTACTTTCTACCCGTGGCTCTTGCGATAGACTGACCTAAAGAAGTTTTACCTACTCCCGGCGGTCCGACTAAACATAGAATAGGTCCTTTAAGTTTTTTGACTCTTTGTTGCACCGCGAGGTACTCAATAATACGTTCTTTAACTTTATCTAAACCGTAATGGTCGGTATCCAAAATTTTGTCAGCAAGGGCAAGATCCTTTTTGACTACACTTCTTTTGACCCAAGGCACATTTGTTAACCATTCAATATAGCTGCGCACAACCGTCGCTTCTGCTGACATGGGAGACATCATTTTTAATTTAGCTAATTCTCCGGTTGCCTTTTTCTGCGCTTCTTCAGGCATTTTAGCATCGGTGATTTTTTGCTTAAGCGCTTCAAATTCATCAGGCGCTTCGTCAAGTTCGCCTAATTCTTTTTGAATGGCTTTCATTTGCTCATTCAGATAGTACTCACGCTGGCTCTTTTCCATTTGCTTTTTAACACGAGTGCGAATTTTTCTTTCAACCTGTAGCAAGTCAATTTCGCTTTCCATCAATGCCATCAAATACTCTAAGCGTTCTGTGATGCCAAGCATCTCAAGCACTTTCTGTTTTTCTGACAACTTAAGAGGCATATGCGCTGCCATCGTATCAGCCAAGCGCGCTGCATCTTCAATACCGCTTAGTGAGGTCAAAACTTCGGGTGGAATCTTTTTATTAAGTTTGACGTATCCTTCAAACTGAGAAATAGCCGAACGGATTAATACTTCTTGTTCTGATTCAGCTAACTCTGTATCTGCCGAGCTGAGTACATCTGCGATAAAAAAGTCTTCGGTACTGACAAAATTATCAATCTTACCACGCTGATTACCTTCAACTAATACCTTAACCGTACCGTCAGGTAACTTAAGCAGCTGTAATATAGTCGCGATGGTACCAACAGTGAATATGTCATCTGCTTCTGGCTCGTCAACACCTGCATCTTTTTGAGCAACCAAAAATATCTGTTTATCTTTTTCCATCGCCGCTTCTAAACAACGGATAGATTTTTCACGCCCAACGAATAATGGGATAACCATATGTGGATATACCACTACATCACGTAATGCCAAAACAGGCATTTCAATGCGATCTTCTCGCTTTTTAGTCATACTTGGTCTCGTATTAAGTCATTTAATATTACATCTATCCGATGTATATGGGGTTAGGCAGTTAAAGTTCAAATAAAAATTTAAAACAAAACAGAATAAAGTGCAGTAAATACCAATCAGTTCTAACAATTACACATCCAACAAGATTGAAAATACCTAATCAAGGCGCTTGCGCGAGATAATAATAAACGTATTTTGAATTAGAGTAACGCAGTGTAGTTATTACTTCGGGACTTCGCGTCGATTGTTAGTCGAGGGCGTATTCTGACAGAGAGATTATTTAGTATTGATTGGTATAAAAATATGCTGAGCGAAGAATTGTAGCCATAAAAAAAGGCTCTTTCGAGCCTAATATTTGTATTTATTCTGAAGCGGCTTTTTTATCAACACCACTGTCATAAATCAAAATAGGTTTTGATTCTCCACGAATAACAGTTTCATCAACCACAACTTTACTAACGTCTGTCATCGATGGTAGGTCGTACATAGTGTCTAGCAATACAGCTTCGACTATAGAACGTAATCCGCGAGCACCTGTTTTACGATTCATGGCTTTTTTAGCTATAGCTTGCAAAGCATCTTCACGGAATTCAAGCTCGGTATTTTCCATTCCAAACAATGCTGAATATTGTTTGGTTAATGAATTTTTAGGTTCACGTAATATTTGTACCAACGCATCTTCACTGAGCTCTTCAAGGCACGTTAATACTGGTAAACGTCCGATAAATTCTGGTATCAAGCCATACTTAACTAAGTCTTCTGGCTCAACCTTTTTGAGAAGCTCGCCTTCTTGAGATTTGTTACTGGTATCTTTAATCTCTGAAGCGAAGCCAATACCGGTTCCTGTATTAGCGCGTTGCTCTATCACTTTGTCTAAGCCAGCAAAAGCACCACCACAAATGAACAATATTTTTGAGGTGTCGACCTGTAAGAATTCTTGTTGCGGATGTTTTCTGCCTCCTTGTGGAGGGACAGAAGCAACTGTGCCTTCAATTAGTTTAAGCAGAGCTTGCTGAACGCCTTCACCAGACACATCTCTAGTAATAGAGGGGTTATCTGATTTACGTGATATTTTGTCTATCTCATCGATATAAACAATACCGCGTTGAGCTTTCTCAACATCATAATCACATTTTTGTAGCAGCTTCTGAATGATATTTTCAACATCTTCACCAACATAACCGGCTTCAGTTAAAGTCGTGGCATCAGCCATGGTAAATGGCACATCTAACAATCTTGCAAGCGTTTCAGCTAATAAAGTTTTCCCACTACCAGTTGGACCCATTAGCAAAATATTACTTTTGCCTAATTCCACACCTTCGTGCACATCACCATTTCTTAGACGTTTATAATGATTATAAACCGCAACAGAGAGTACTTTTTTGGCATGCTCTTGACCAATTACATAGTCATCTAGATGAGCATGAATTTCTTTCGGTGTAGGTAAGTCGTCTTGTTTTTTCTTAGGCGCGATTTCTTTTATTTCTTCTCGGATAATGTCGTTACATAAATCGACACATTCATCACAAATAAAAACCGATGGGCCAGCAATAAGCTTTCTTACTTCATGTTGGCTTTTACCACAGAACGAACAATACAAAAGTTTGTTGTCGCCATCGCTGCTTTTTTTATCACTCATTTACAATCTTTTCCTATCTCAGACTGACTCTAGCTTAAGAGAGCCTACACCCTACTTGAATGTAGTCTACTCTTTGGCATATTACAGAGTCACTTTATCATTTGTCGCTTTTTGTGTCAGATTGGCTGGTATCTGGCCTACTCGACAACACTTGGTCAACTAATCCATATTCCACAGCATCTGTTGCACTTAAAAAATTATCTCTATCGGTATCTTTGGCAACCTTGTCATATTCTTGACCAGTATGTTGTGCCATCAAACGATTCATCTTCTCTTTAATAGACAGAATTTCTTTAGCATGGATCTCAAAATCTGACGCTTGCCCTTGAAAACCGCCTAAAGGTTGATGAATCATTACGCGAGAATTAGGTAAACAGTAACGTTTTCCTTTTTCGCCTGCAGATAACAAGAATGCACCCATGCTAGCTGCTTGGCCAATACATACAGTGCTAACATTAGGTTTAATAAAGTTCATAGTATCGTAAATAGCCATGCCTGCCGTCACAGAACCGCCTGGAGAATTAATATATAAGAATATATCTTTTTCTGGATTCTCGGCTTCTAAAAATAACAACTGAGCAACGATAAGATTAGCCATGTGGTCTTCAACCTGACCGACAAGGAAAATAACATTCTCTTTTAACAAACGAGAGTAAATGTCGTAGGAACGTTCACCTTTGGCAGTTTGCTCTACAACCATAGGGACTAATGCGTTTGTTGGATCAAAAGGGGTATTCATCATAGGTTCAAATTCTTCACAAATAAAAATGCTCGGTAGTTACCGAGCATTTAAGCAGTTGCAGACTAGATAAGTCAATTAACAAAGGGCAAATTAAGCCTGTTTGTTCATGATCTCATCAAAAGATTTCTTAACTTCTTTAACTTTGGCTTGTTCAAGCAATAATTCAACCGCTTGTTCTTCCATAGCAACGTTATTCATTTGTTGCATCAATTCATCGTTTGTTTTGTAGTACTCGATCACTTCTTTAGGATCTTCGTAAGCAGAAGCGGCAGTTTCAATTAGCACATCTACTTTAGCGGTATCTACTTTCAGTTCGTTAGTCTTAATTACTTCACCTAACAACAAACCAATACTCACACGTTTACGTGCATTTTCTTCAAACAAATCGGCTGGAAGCTCTGGCATATTGTCAACATTTCCACCTTGTTGCTGGCTGAAACGTTGTTTAGCTTGTTCGCGCAATGCGTCAATTTCTTGGTCGACTAAGGCTTTTGGCAAATCAATTTGATTCTTTTCAAGTAAACCTGCAATAACTTGCTCTTTTACAGATGCTTTTAATGTTTGGTCTAGCTCGCGTTGCATATTTTTACGCACTTCAGCATGAAGTGCTTCGATGTTGCCATCTTCAATACCAAACAACTTAGCAAATTCTTCGTCAACTTTAGGTAAGTCTAATTGCTCAACTTTTTTGATATTGATAGTGAACTGAGCAACTTTACCTTTAAGCTTTTCAGCATGGTAATCTTCTGGGAAAGTTACATCTGCAATGACTTCGTCGCCTGTTTTATTACCAACAATTGGCTTTTCAAAACCTGGGATCATGCGATCTTTACCCATTTCCAGGGCGAAATCTTCAGATTTGCCACCGTCAAACTCTTCACCATCGATAGTACCGATAAAATCAATAGTGACTTTGTCATCTTTCTTGGCTTTGCGTTTAACTTCTTTATAGTTGGCATGTTGCTTACGCAAAGTGTCAATCATATTACTTAAGTCTTTATCACTGATCTCTACTGCTGGTTTTTCAACTTTTATTTCAGCAACATCTTTAACTTCTACTTCTGGATACACTTCAAAAGCGGCAACATATTCTAAGTCTTTGCCATCTTCGTCTGTTTTCATTTCGAAGCTAGGCATGCCAGCTGGAGTGATTTTTTCTTGAGTAATAGCTTCATAGAAGTTGCGCTGCATAACTTCACCAGCAATTTCCTGACGCACGGCTTGGCCATAACGTTTTTTAATAACATTAACAGGAACTTTACCAGGGCGAAAACCATTAATTCTTTGGGTTTTGGCTAGTTGCTGTAAGCGAGACTTAACTGCAGAATCTATTGACTCAGCAGGAACGGTGATAGTAAGACGGCGTTCTAAACCTTTGGTCGCCTCAACGGAAACTTGCATTCTAATACCTCAATTATGCGCATATTTGCGCTTATATATGATTACTAATGGGCTTTTATCGGCGCAAAATAATTATTGTT